>Ga0131853_10001388_pt1 | contig 43449 bp, 53 predicted proteins | sample TergutLab28metaG_FD_92764 | JGI IMG/M metagenome (GOLD analysis project Ga0131853, IMG submission 92764) | Labiotermes labralis P1 segment gut microbial communities from Petit-Saut dam, French Guiana - Lab288 P1 (version 2) (version 2) | ecosystem: Host-associated > Arthropoda: Insects >...
CATCTCGCTTTCAACAAATTTTCGAATGTTTTTTCGCTAGGCAAGGAGAGGTTGACGACGCAAATCCAAAGCTTTTGCTAGGAAACCTCGACCTTTGCGGTTTGCCTGCGGCAAACTGGCCGAAGGCCACTTTCGCACAGCGAAAGTGCTGGGATCTAGCGGAAAATGAACCGAAAAGGCGTTGGAATGGAGATGGTAAGCAGGTTTTTAGCTTACATCAGCTTCGCCGATAATTTTGGATATATGCGCCTGCTCCAGCTGGGCCAGGTGGTCGTAATCCCATTTGCGGCCCTGATAATTCCTTTGCTTGCCCCTGCTGCGGACTGCCGCCGTGGGGGTTGGTTGGTTCAAATATCCTTCAAACTTTGTGCCAAATAACGTTTGCGGCCGCAAAAACACTGCCATGTCTGCCCTGGCGTGCCATTCCTTGTGCTTTTTATCAATCACCTGCACAAAGTCGTCAAAAACAAAGCCCTCGCTTAGTCGGGCCTTTATCTCCCGCACGGTTGATTTTGAATCGGCCTTGTAGCTGGCTCCCAGGCGCATATTCAAATGCCTCACAATGTTTTTCACAACATCTACATCTACATCAACATCTACATCAAGGTTAGCTTCCGGTTCTTTTAGGTTTTCCTGGGTTTTGTCTGGGTTCTCTTTGCTTTCACTTTTCCTTGGTCTGCCGCCCTTTTTCCCATTTTCGATACTTGATTCATATTTCCTGCGCGCCCTGTCCAAATCGCCTGAAATAAACCCCAGGGCCATTTGTGACATTGCATCCAGCTCAATGCTAACCTTACCCGTGGTCTCCCGTTGAAAGATAGCCCGCATAAGCCGCCCAAACTGCTCATCGCTAAGCATGGCCAGCTTTTCTTCGTATTCTGCAAACAATATAAAGCTGTTTTTCATATGTTTCGTCCCCCTAATCGTATTAGCTAGTCTAATTTAAGTATACCACATCGCAAACTAACATTTCATATCATTATTGCTAATGCCAATCAAGGATTAAGCAACTGGATTGCTTCGGGCACGAACTATATAGCAGCCAGAATCATATTCGCCCTCGCAATGACGGTATAAACATTGTTACTTTTTGCTCGTCATTGCGAGGCCAACAATGCTTGTAAATATGAGAACTATTAGGGCTGAAGCAATCCAGGTTAATCATGCTACATCTTGAGTTGATTCGCTATTTTAGCGATTTTGGAACAGAAATCAAAATTCGGATATGCTATAATGAACTTTGGAGGGTGGCTATGAATTATAGAAAAGATATGGAAAAAAGTATACGGTTTATTGAAGATAATATAAAGAGTGATTTGTCCGCCGAGATGATTTCAGAGCATGTTGGCTATTCGGTGCATCATTTTAACCGCATCTTCTTTGCATGCTACGGTATAACTGTGATGGATTATGTGCGCAGGCGGCGGTTATCCCTTGGCGCTCATGCTCTTTTGCAAGGCATGAAGGTGGTTGATGCCGCACTTTTGTATGGTTTTGACACAGCAAGTGGCTTTTCAAAGGCATTTCGACGCTATTACAACTGTTCTCCCAGCCAATATATAGATTTTTTGAAATTAGAAAGAATATATGAAGGCAAAGACAATCCAAAAACAAGCGACGAATATTTGATTAAAAATGTGCGCATTGAGAAAAAAGAAGCATTTTTAGTAGCGGGTTATGCTGCGGCCATTGAAAATGCAGATGCATCAGGCACAAATGATGTTGCTGCTCTTTGGGATGAAGTAGATATGAACGGATTAGAAACATTGCTATACGAGAAATTGAATCCACATATCCATGCAGAAATTGGAATTTATTTGCCCGGCATGAGCGGTGAGGCCAGATATGTTTTGGGCGTTATTGTGAATGATTTTTACAAAGCACAAGCCGATATGCAATGCCTTGCTGTGCCGGAAGCGACATATGCGGTATTTACAACTTTGCCGGCAGATGAAAGTGCAAATACGGGCCAATTTGCGGATATAATAAAGCGAACATGGAAAAGTATTTTTGAAAATTGGTTTGATAGCAGCAATGATGAGTATATATACGACGTAGAAAAACTTGATTTTGAATATTATGACGAAAGGTGCCACCCACAAACGGATGCAATAATGGAAATATGGGTACCGGTGAGAAAAAATGAGACGTAATTTGCTGCTACAAAACAAAACATTTTTTAAAGTATGGTTGGCGAATCTTTCTGCCGAATTTGGCGGAATTTTTTATGAGGTTATAATTGTTTGGTATTTGGTTTTCACGCGCAATTCGGCTTTGATAGCAGGTGGGGTAGCAATTGCTTCTTTGCTGGGCCGCCTGCTGGGTTCTGCTTTAATTAGCCAAAAGGTTGATAAACTTGACACCAAAAAGGTTATGGCAACAATAGATTTTATAAGGACATCCGGCCTAATTGTGATAACGATTTTTGTGCATTTTTTTACGCAAAATCTGATGGGACTTTACGGAATATCTTTTGTAATGGCTCTTTTAAGCGGCTCCTATACAGTTGTGCGCCGAAAGAGCATTGCGGAAATTGTTGCAAAAGAAAGCCTGGTGGAAGCCAATGCCTTGGAAGGTGTTTCTGCTTCGGTGGTTAGAATCCTCTCATGGGGGCTTGGGGCTGTTTTTATTAGCGATTTGGGGCTAAGGTTTGCCCTTGGGTTAAACACATTTTTTTCGCTTATTTCCCTCATTTTGATTCTATGTGCTTCATGGGTTTCTGTAAAAGCAGAGATAGTTGAAAAAGCAGAGAAAGTACAATTTTTGCAAGGGGTTAGGATAATATCAAGATACCCAAATATAAAACGTATTGTAAGTGCCGAGATTGTCTATTATCTCATGATGGGATTTTTTTGGGTTGCTTTTCCGTTAAAAGCAGGAGAGCTTGGCGGCGGCGTTACATATGCTTTGCATGGCTCTGTTTTTGGTATAGGTTGGCTTGCTATTTCGCTGTATTTAGGCTCAAAAAAGAACAGCACCAGAATTGGATTGATGTATATAGCAGGAATTGCCATCTATTCGGTTGGAAATATTTTTGTGGCGTGGGCTGGATTTTCGTGGGTATTTCTTTTGGGTGTGTTTATCAGCGGCCTGGGAAGCGCTTATTGGGAAACGGGCAAGCCAACAATTTTTCATACTACCATTCCAACAGCTGATATAGGAAAAGTTTTTTCTGTTTTTGAAAGTGTGATAAATGTTACATCTATACCTGCATTTATCATAGGGGGAATTTTGGTTGACCGCTTTTCTGCAACTGCCATCATGGTAGTTATTGCGGTTTTGCAGGTTATACCAATAGCGATGGTTGTAACAAAAAAATCTCTGCTATCTTTTCGGTTGTCATGATATGGCGGGCTGTGGTATAATTGCTATAATAAACCTATCGTAGGGGCGGCACCCTGCCGCCTGTGATTTTTGAGGAGGATAATTATGACCGGCTTATCAATCCAACAAATCCAGATTGGCCAATCAGCCAGCTTTGGCAAGACCATCACAGAAACCGATGTATACCTGTTTGCGGGCATTTCCGGCGACCTTAACCCCGCACATGTAAACGAGGAATACGCAAAAAACACCATGTTTAAAGGGCGCATAGTACACGGTATGCTAGGTGCATCGCTCATATCCACCGTGCTGGCAATGCACTTGCCCGGCCCCGGCACAATATATCTAAAGCAGGATATCAAGTTTCTGGCACCGGTGCGTTTTGGTGATACTATCACCGCCACCTGCACTGTTAAAGAGAAAATCGAAGAAAAAAACCGCCTGATATTGGACTGCGCGGTGGTTAACCAGGATGGCGTGAAGGTGATAGAGGGCGAGGCTGTGGTAATGCCGCCGAAATAGACTATTATTGATAGAACAAATCTTAACCGCGAATAGGGCGAATAAACGCGAATAAAACCAAAAGCCCTATTCGCGTTTATTCGCCCTATTCGCGGTTAAATGTTTTTTGCCTTATTTCTACTACTTCGCCGAAGAAAATTGGCATTGTCAAATCTCGTATATTGTGGTATAATATAATATTAGTTCAATTTTCTCAAAACGAGGGGATGCATATGACCAGAATACACGATGAAGTAAAAAAACTGCTTATGTTTAACGGAGACAGGCCCTTTATTGACCATATTGTTAGCCGTGACCACAAATTTGCTGTTATAGCTGTAAAGTTATCTGCCGAGGAACGCAAAAACTTGGAGAATTTTGACTGGTTGGCACCCACCGTCATTGGTAGCCCAACCAAAATCGCGCTTATCCTAAAAATTAAGCCCCACGCAACAACAAACACCAACGCAGATCTTATTGGCGATTTTGCTATTACCTTTAAGGATAAACATGTGGCCGTGGGCTGGCGCAGACGCTATGACGATTTTTCCGAGATGGCAAAGGTCAAAGAACTGCTGGACATCCTGTCTCTTTCGTATCTTAATGCGGAAGATGTTATAGGCCATCTGGCTCTTAACGATGCTGACTGGGCCCACACAGAAGAAATACGCAAAATGGAAATTCCTGCTGATGTGCTGGAAGACGACAAAAACCATATGTACAAACTACGCCTGGGCGATGGCGCGGGCACTAGTGTTGGTGATGGATATGGGTTTAAAAAACTTAGAGGCTAAGATGATTATATTACCAAAATCCCTTGTAAATAACCTTGCAAGGGATTTTTTTATTTTTGAAAAAAACTCTTGACAATTACTGAAAGGTATGTTACTATTAGGTATAGTAATTTAACTTGAAAATGGGCTTCTGTCTTCGCCCAAAACGCGCCTCCAGTGCTTTCGCTGTGCGAAAGTGGCCTAACGGCCAGTTTGCCAAAGGCAAACCACAAAGACCGCGCGTTTCGTGCTCGACACAAGACCCTTTTCAACTAAAATGACTATATATCAAGGAAAGGAGAAATAATATGGAAAAACTAATTTTAGGTATGCTTATGCTGCGCAAGCTCACTGTTTATGAAATACGGGCCACCATAAAGATGAGCTTTACGGCCATGTGCAGCGATAGCCTGGGAAGCATACAAGCTGCCATCAAAAGGCTGCTGGATGCTGATATGGTCACATATACAGAATGTGTTGAAAAAAGCGTAAACAAAAAACGATATGCCATAACGGACAAAGGCCGCGGAGAGCTGATACAATGGCTTGGAACGCCCGCAAATATAGCTGGTGCAAAAAATATGGAGCTAGGCAAGTTTTTGTTTATGGGAATGTTGCCAGCAGATGACCGTGCTGCGATGATGGATGGCATAATCGACATTCTGGAAAAGGACCTTGAAAAGCTACTTGCGCTGCAATCTATTAACAATGATGAAAACAAGGCCGCGCTGCTGGAGCACCAGCAAACAGATATGAAATATTACGGCTTTGTGGCCGAAAAAACAAAGGACATAAATGATTATATGAGCCTAACGCTGCAATATGGCGTAGACTTGACCAAGTTCAACCTAGAATGGTTTTCACAACTCAAAAAACAAAATAATAATTAAAAAGGAGATATGAAATGATTAATAATAACGCGATTTACAACACAAATGGCAATAACGGGCAAATGGACTTTAGGGCCCCGCAACCAATGACAATTGTGCGCAGCACCAGACATTTGGTTGCGACTGTACATGCGATAGTTGGTGGGGCATTGGTTGGTACAGGGCTACTACACCTTATCTTGAACCTTATTTTTGACCACAGAGCTGCTGCACTTGCTCTTCAAATTGCAGGCGGAGTAATGGTGTTAAATGGTATAATTATGCTAATTATTGCCGCCTGCTTCCGCGCATCTGCCCGCAAAGAGCAAGAAAAACGGAATAGATTAAGAGCCGAGGGCACAAGCCTTCCTGCCGAAATCACGAGAATAGAGCGCAGGGGTGCTGTGCATATCGGCCATTCGGTTTCTGCATATGCCGAATGTGTATACACAAACCACGAAGGCAATGTTTACACGGTTAGAAGCGCATCCTTCATGTATGACGATAGAAACGACCATACAGCATGGGTGTACATAAACCCACGCAACCCGCATGACTATGTTGTGGAGATTTTTACTAAAATCTAAACCATCACCATCGGTGTTTCCCATTCGTTTCTGCCGGAGGGCAATTGGGGCTTTAGGCCCAACCAAAACATGCGTGTGGCGGCCAGCTCTTGTTCTAGCATATGCTTTGCGTTATCTGGTAAATTTTTTGTATATTTCAAATTGGTTATCACGGGCACTGTTGCGGCGGCATGTAAGCGGCGTAGCAGTGCCTCTTTTTCGCGCCGAAAGCCCAGTATGCGGATATATGGGATGGGCTGGGTGGTGATATTGGCATTGGTATTATAGCAATTCCGTTTCAAATCAATCCCGCCTGTCGCCAATTCCACGTTGGAGCGTTCGTGCGAATTGGCCTTGACGGTATTGTTTTCAACTGGAATTACTATTTCAGGATTAATGCCAAGCACAATATGCATTGCGGCACGCTGCAGGGCGGTGTGAGTTAGGTTTTTGGTCTTCGCGGCAGATAGGATGTCGGAGATTTTGTAATGCTGCTGCGCCGCCTTTGTAATTACCTGTGCCGAGTTACCCGCATTAATGTGTAGAGCATAATGAAGGTGGGGGCTGTAGTTGTTTAGTTGGTTGATAGCCCCACAGGCGTATTCTTCAGCCAGTATATCGTAGCTATGCTGCGGCATTAGCTGCGACAGCTGCGATATTTCACCACCACCATAAATATGCCGCCTGATGGCCCCGGCAGAAGCCGAATTGCCCGCGAATACATCAGAATTATGTGCCGTGCCATAGCGCGTGCTGGTGTGGGCATCAAGCGGCAGGTTATGACGCAAGATAGCCTTTAGATATTCGATGCCCAAGGTGTTATTGGCGTGGCTCATCGTATTTGCGGCGGACTCTCCCAGGGTTTTGGCCACGGCTGCAGCTCGCGCCGCCGGAAAAGATAGCCCACTGGCTAGATGGCCACGCAGTATCTGCTTGAAATCATCTGTTTCATGCACAAGATGCCGCGCAATTTCCATCAGCGGCACAATATCGCCAATTTCGGAGCCAAAGCAAATAGAATCCACAATGCCGGTGGCCGCCAGCATGCGGCAGGCCCCATCCGCAAAGCCCTCGGCGGATGATGTGGCCCAGGCCACAGGCAGCTCCAGCACAATATCCACGCCGCCATCAAGTGCCATACGCGTGCGGCGGTATTTGTCAATGATGGCAGGTTCGCCGCGCTGCACAAAATTGCCGCTCATTACGGCAATTACATCATCGGCTCCGCTCAGGCGGCGGCTTTGCGCCAGATGGTGCGCATGGCCGTTGTGAAAGGGGTTATATTCGGTTATAATTCCGCAAACATTGGTCATAATGCAATATTATACATCAAATTGCAAAGCCTGTCCATGATATTGTAGGAAGTGTTTTTAAAGGTTTACCCAAACTTTGCAAAAGTCTTGACAATTTGCCGATATTTGGGTATGATAATAGGTATTCAACAATAATTATTTAGGAGAAATATCGCGATGGTGATGCTGTGGAGCTTAAAGAGCGCGAATTCAGGGAGATAAGAGATTATATCAAAGAGCATTATGGCATAGCCCTAGGGGATGAAAAGAGCACCCTTGTTTTTTCGCGTTTGCGCCCATTGTTGAAGCAAAAAGGCTTTGCAGATTTTACGGAATATATCCAATACCTTAAAACCGACAGAACAGGCGAAGCATCTGTGGTTTTTATCAACCGCCTCACCACAAATCACACATATTTCATGCGTGAACCAGAACATATAGATTTTTTGCAAGCTACTGTCCTGCCCTGGGTGGAGCAAAAATTTGGACAGGCCCGTGATTTGCGGCTGTGGTGCGCGGGATGTTCCAGTGGCGAAGAAGCATATACGTTGCAAATGGCCGCCACGGACTATTTCGAGGGCCGCCAGGGTTGGGATACAGAAATACTGGCCACAGATATATCCGAAAAGGTGTTGCAACAGGCAACGCTAGGAATATATTCCAACGAAAGCTTAAAATCTATGCCAGAGGATTGGCTAAAAAAATATTTCAAACGCTATGATGATGACAATATGATAGTACGTGATGCCGTAAAAGAGCGCATCACATATCGCAAGTTTAACTTGATGGAAGAAAAATTGCCCTTCAAAAAGCCATTTCAGGTTATTTTTTGCAGAAATGTTATGATATATTTTGACAATAATACTAGAGAAGCACTGGTCAATAGGTTTTACAATGCCTTGGAAAAAGACGGATATCTATTCATTGGACATTCAGAATCGTTAAGCAATGTCAAGTCCAATTTCAAATACGTAATGCCCGCAGTATACAAGAAATAGGAAATTTACAACAGGAGGTTGAAGCGCAATGGCAGATTTTGACAGAGAATCTATGCTGGAAATGTTTAGTTTCGAGATGAACCAATTGGTGGACCAATTGGAGCAAACCATTATCGAAAGCGAATCGGGCTTTTCGATGAATGTAATTAACGAGGTTTTCCGCATCATGCATACAATAAAGGGCTCTGCCGCAATGATGCTTTTTGACACCATTGCTACGGCCACGCATGCCGCAGAGGACCTGTTTTACTATCTGCGCGAGGAAGACCCCAGCAACGTGGACTATTCCGAGCTAACAGACTATGTACTGGCCTGTATGGACTTCATTAAGGATGAGCTAAACAAAATAGAAAACAAAGCACCTGTAGATGGCGACCCGGCCCCTGTTGTAGCAGATATCACAGGCTTTTTGACGCGCTTAAAAGGCGAAGGTGGGGCTCATGCATCCGCAACGGTCGCCGTAGGGGCGAGCTCGGCTCGCCCGCAACCTAATACAGGCGATACCACAAGCATCTCAAATCCCAACAACCCATTTGGCCCTCACAAATACAAGGCTACAATACGCTTTGATGAGGACGCACAGATGGAAAATGTGCGCGCCTTCACAATTGTAAATAACCTCAAAGACTACGCCGTGGGCGGCATGATGCATGAGCCAGAGGATATCGTAAGCGAGGATGCAATACCTATAATACGTAAAAACGGCTTTGTGGTTGCATTCTCATCTAATTCTCCATACGAAGAAATGTTTGATGTGCTGTCCCGTTCGGTATATATCAAAGACATATATTTGGATGAGTTTAATCAAGAAAGCTCCGAACTGGATGGTCTTCATATCTACTTCGTTCAAATGAAATTTGACGAAGGCGCAATGATGGAAAATGTGCGAGCATATACCGCCATCCATAATATCAGGCCAGCGGCGGAATATATGTTGCATATACCGGCAGACCTTATAGATGAAAAAAGTGCAGATATTATTCGCAATGATGGCTTAAAAATAGACCTGATAACATCTAAAACATACGAAGAGCTGCACGAAATGCTTTTGCAAACAGTGTATCTAAAAGAGCTAAGTATAGAGAAAATTGAAACAATTCCAACAATATCCGTTGCAAGTACGGCCTTAGACCGCCCGGAACCTACGCCTGACATCGCACTGCCTACGCCTATAGAGGCCACCGTAGAGGCGACATCTGGACGCCCGGAACAACCCAATGCCCCAACTTCGGCCACTGTTGTCGATACCCAATCCACCATCCCTAAAAAAACCACAGCCCAGGCTGTAATATCCGTAAATGTTTCCAAACTGGACCAACTACTTAAATTTATGGGCGAATTGGTAATAGCCGAAGCTATGGTAACGCAAAATCCGGAACTAGAGGGTCTAAACCTGGAAAGCTTCAATAAAGAAGCGAGACAATTGAAAAAAATTATCAATGATGTGCAGGAAACGGTAATGGCCATGCGCATGGTCTCGCTGTCCAATACATTTTTCAAGATGAACCGCATTGTGCGTGATATGTGCAAGGCCCTGGGTAAAGAAGCCGTGCTTGAGGTTGTGGGCGAAGATACAGAAGTTGATAAAAACATAATAGAGCACATTGGCGACCCGCTAATGCATATAATACGCAATTCGCTTGACCATGGCATAGAATCTCCTGAAAAGCGCCGTGCCGCAGGTAAGCCCGAAAAAGGCAATGTGCTATTGGAAGCTAGAAATGTGGGCAGCGAAGTATGGGTTATCATTGAAGATGACGGCAATGGCCTTAACAAAGACCGCATAATGGAAAAGGCCAAAAACAACGGCCTTTTGAAAAAGCCCGAAAACGAATATACAGACAAAGAAATCTTCCAATTTATATTTATGCCCGGCTTTTCTACCAACGAGCAGGTTACGAGCTACAGCGGCCGTGGCGTGGGCATGGACGTGGTTAACAAAAACCTTGAATTTGTTGGCGGCTCAGTTGTTGTGGATTCTGTGCCTGGTGAAGGCAGCAGTTTCATCCTCAAAATACCGCTTACTTTGGCCATCATCAAGGGTATGATAATTAACATGGCGGGCAGCAAATACACAATACCAATTGTTTCCATACGCGACAGCTTCCGTGCCAACCCAGACGACATATTTATGGACCCGAGCGGAAACGAAATGATAACTGTGCGCGGCGACCATTACAATGTAGTGCGCCTAAATGAGTTTTTTGGCCTTGAAGGTGAGGTAAAAGACACCGCCGATGGCATAATGATGATAATAGAAAACGGCGACGATGCCATATGCCTGTTTGTAGATGAACTGATAGGCGAACAGCAGGTAGTACGCAAAACCATTCCAAAGTATATCAAGCAAATACGCGGCATATCGGGCTGTACGCTGCTGGGCAATGGAGATATTAGTTTGATTATTGATGTGGCAGGGTTTTTTGATAAGTAATGCATCTGGATTGCTTTGGGCGCGGACTCTCTGCATATATGAGAATCCAAGCCCTCGCAATGACGCCGCTTCGGTTAACGTCATTGCGAGGCCAATGATGATTGGATATACGAGAAAGTTCTGGGCCGAAGCAATCCAGACTACGAGTGCAATCCAACAACGAAGCAAAGAGGAGCAAGCATGAATAGGCAATCCTACGTCTATATTCTATTCAACAAGCGCAACGGCACCTTATACACAGGCGTCACATCGAACCTAACAAAACGCATATGGCAGCACAAACAAAAAAATCCCGGCAGCTTCACGTCAAAGTACGGCGCAAACAGGTTGGGATACTACGAAGTCTTTAGTGATATACGAGATGCCATCGCTCGCGAAAAGCAAATAAAAGGTGGCTCGCGTGTCAAGAAACTGGATTTGATCGAAAAGCAAAATCCTGATTGGCGGGATTTATGGGAAGATATTGTAGAAAACCAATGATGTGCAATGCAACTAGATTGCTTCGGGCGCGCACTGGATCGCCTGCGTGGGTATTCAAGCCCTCGCAATGACGAATGTTACGTCATTGCGAGGCCAATTCCAATTGTATATACGTATACTTCAGGGCCGAAGCAATCCAGAAACTAGGGATTGATTTAAAACAGGACTGTTATACAAGTCAGGAGGTAAAATATGTCAAATGTTGTAGAAAACGACCTTTTAATGGAAGACACCAGTGGTGTAGACACCACAAAAAATATGTATCTGGCCTTTGTGATAGAAGATGAGCAATTTGCCGTGGATGTGGGCCACATCAAGGAAATTATCGGCGTGGTGCCCATCACATTAATACCGCGCACAGAGGACTATATCAAGGGCATTATCAACCTGCGCGGCGATATTGTGCCTGTAATTGATGTGCGGTCGCGCTTTCGCAAGCCTGAAATTCCGTACAATCAGCTAACATGCATCGTTGTAGTGTTTTACCAGGATTACATCCTGGGGCTGATAGTAGATAGCATATTGGGCGTGTATATAATCGAAGAAGACATGATTTCCAGCCCGCCAAGCGCGAAGTTGAGCTACTCTAATCAATTTGTGAAAAACATAGGCAGAGCAGATGATGGCATAAAACTGTTGCTCGACCTGGAAAAACTGATATTTGATTTGTAAAATTTGTGCCACTATATTACGGGAGGGATTTCACATGAATTTTCTGGAAAATATCAAAGCGCGCGCCGCTGCAAACATTAAAACCATTGTGCTGCCTGAAGCGGGCGATATCCGCACGCTAAAAGCAGCCGATGCCATCTTGCAACAGGGCTTTGCCAAGGTGATACTTGTTGGCGATGCCGCTAAAATCAAGGCTGACGGCGCGGGGCTTAATTTGGATGCTGCGCAAATTATTAATCCGGCCAATTACGACAAAAAGCCGGAAATGGCACAAAAATTGGCGGAACTTAGAAAAGCTAAGGGCATGACCGTGGCCGAAGCCAACGAAATACTTACCAATAGCGAGCTATATTTTGGCGTGATGCTGGTGGAAATGGGTATTGCGGATGGCATGGTGGCTGGCGCCGCCAACTCTACCGGCGATGTGCTGCGTCCTTGCCTGCAAACTCTCAAAACAGCTCCCGGTGCAAAGCTTGTATCCAGCTTTTTCATCATGGTTGTGCCGGATTGTGATATGGGCGCAAATGGCATCTTCCTGTTTTCTGATTGCGGCCTGGTGCAACATCCTAATGCTGAGGAAATGGCTAGCATTGCTATATCCAGCGCAGAATCCTTCCGCGTGCTGGTGGGCGAGGAGCCGGTGGTGGCTATGCTTTCGCATTCAACCAAAGGCAGCGCGAAACATGCTGATGTTGACAAGGTGGTGGAAGCCACAAATATAGCAAAAGCAGCAGCTCCAAACCTGGCTCTGGATGGCGAATTCCAGCTGGATGCGGCCATTGTACCCGAAATTGGAGCATCAAAAGCCAAAGGCAGCCCTGTGGCCGGCAAGGCCAATTGCCTTATTTTCCCAGACCTTGATGCAGGCAATATAGGCTACAAGCTGGTAGAACGCCTGGCAAAGGCCCAAGCTTACGGCCCTGTTACGCAGGGTATTGCAAAACCGGTTAATGACCTCTCCCGTGGCTGCTCGTATGAGGATATTGTGGGTGTGGCAGCTATTACGGCGGTGCAGGCGCAGGGGTAAAACTGGTCCCGGATATTTCAAATGGAGGGGAATTTCCATGCAATCGACCACACAAGCCAAACATACAATCTATAGCCTTGTTGACACCTTGCCTACTTCGCAACTATCAGAAGTGGTCAGTTTCATAATGTTTATCAAAATGCGGGATGAAAATAAGCTATACAAAGATTTTGAAGCTCTAAGCGGGTCTAGCACGGATTTTTGGAGCAATGAGATTGATGATGAGGTGTGGAATGAAGTATAAACAAGGCGATATACTACTTGTGCCTCTTCCATTCACAGACCTATCATCTCACAAACGGCGCCCCGTCTTAGTTTTATCCGCAGAGGAGTACAATGATGTGGCTGATGATTTGATTGTGGCGGCTGTCACATCTAATATCGATACAAAGCCCTATATTGTGCTATTTTCTTCTAACGACATGATAGAAGGAAGTTTGAAAGTAGATTCCTGTATACGCGCAGACAAAATCTACACACTATCCCAAAGTATTGTGCTAAAGCGTGTAGGGAAGGTGGCGCCGGAGATTATTGATAGTGTTAAAGGTAAATTATTGGAGATTCTGAAGAATAATGTGGACTAACCTGAAAAAACCGTGGCAACTAACAACAGAACTGGCCTGGCAGTCCTTCAAATCCGGCTCGCTTCCAATTGCGGCATTGATTGTGGATGTGGATGGCAACGTTGTATCCACCGGTCGCAACCGTATTCTTGAGAATATATTCAAAAACCGCAGCATGGCTCATGCGGAAATGCTCGCGCTAATGGATTTGGACTACGATGCCCACCCCGAAATACGCAAATATACCATGTACACCACACTGGAACCTTGCCCCATGTGCATGGGCAGCATTGTTATGTCCGATGTGCGCAAACTGCGCGTTGCCGCCCGCGACCCTTGGGCAGGTGCGGTTGATATATGCCAGCTTCCATATATAGCCAGCAAAAATATGGATATCGTTTTTGAAAAAGGAACAATGTCCAATGTGCTCACGATATTGTATCTATACAGGCTGTGGGAAGGATATGGAACGAGTTCAGATAAATTCTTGAAATGCCTGCAAGAGGGTTTTCCGGACGAAACGACACTGGCGCAAAGGTTGCTTGCCGGTAATACACTTAGAAATCTTGCTGATAATGGAGCAAGTGTGGAAGAAGTGTTTGATTACATAGGGGGCTGTTGCTGTGCAACCTGAATATTACGATGCGCTATTTCTTCTCGGCATCCTTGTTGCAATGATTGCGATATATTTGGCATATGTGGTCTACAACAAGAAAAAACCTCAAGTTTCGCGCAATGTACGTGTTGTCGCAAGGCGTGTGGGCTATGGCAGAGGTCCAAGTCTTTTCCTTACATTTGAAGACAAAGAAACAGGAGAGCATATCGAAAAGGCATTACCAATGCATGATAGAGAACTTTTTAATCACATTAACATTGGTGATGAAGGCATACTCATTACACAAGGGTCGCTATATGTAAGTTTTACACAAGCACAGGATACAGGAGACCGCCCATGAAGAGAATTGTATGGATAATCATCTTCATTATGATTTTTGCAAGTTTTGCGCCCTATAATATTACCACAACTCAGGACGATGCAACAGGCGTTTCTATAGAGTCCTTGGAGCGCATACAGCGGGGCATGAGGCTGTTTGAAGTGCAACGCATAATTGGCCGCGAGTCGGATGAAGTTTTCGAGATTCCGCCAATTGTCGAGGTTGAGGGGATTTAATTTCACCACATATACGCATACATGGCTTGGAGAAGATGGTGAACGCCTAACGGTTTCTATCCTCAACGAAGTGGTGCTTACAACCACTTCTTCGGGCTTGGATGGTGCGACACAGCATCATGTAAGTGCTGGTCCGGGGATAACAACTTTTGGTAGCAGCAACGAAAATGTTCGTCGCCCCTTAAACTGGAATTGGCTATTTCTTGTTGGCTTGCTTTGTGTGGCTGCTGTTTTGTATGGGGTGCGAGAGCTTATCAATAGATTCAGCCCGTTTGTAAGGCGGGATGTGCGTGTTTCCGAAAAGGTAGAGCATCGCCGTGGAAGATATGGTATGGCGCGGTCGTATGTTCTTGGGTTTACAGACATAAAAACAGGAAGGCGCATAAGAAAGACATTGCCCTTCGAGCACGAATATCTTTTTAACTTTGTAAATTATAATGATGAAGGCGTGCTTATAACCCAAGGTACGAGACTTGTTAGTTTTACACGTCGTTAATAAGCAAATAAAATTTACCATACAGAAAGGAAAAGAGATTATGAAAATTTTGGTATTAAACTGCGGGTCGTCCTCGCTCAAGTATCAGCTTATCGACATGTCAACCGAAGCTGCCCCGGCAAAGGGTTTGGTAGAACGCATCGGCATTGCGGGTTCGCGTCTGGTGCATCAAAAAGAGGGCATGGACAAAGTAACCATCGAAGCCGATATTCCTAACCATGACGTGGCTGTGAAACTGGTCATTGAAGCTCTGATGGATGCCGGCCATGGTGTTATCAAGGACATTAGCGAGATTGGCGCGGCAGGCCATCGTGTAGTGCATGGCGGCGAATTCTTCACATCATCTGCGGTGGTTACACCGGAAGTCAAAAAGGCTATTAGCGACTGTGTGGCCCTGGCACCGCTTCATAATCCTGCCAACCTAATCGGCATTGAGGCCTGTGAAAAATTGATGGGCGCAACTCCACAGGTTGCTGTTTTTGACACGGCATTCCACCAAACCATGCCGCCTAAAGCCTATCTTTATGCCATTCCTTATGGCTTGTACGAAAAGCACAAGATACGCAAATACGGCTTCCATGGCACCAGCCATTACTATGTAACTGCTCGCGCCGCCGAAATGCTAGGCAAGCCAATTGAGCAACTGAAGCTGATTTCGTGCCACCTTGGAAATGGTGCAAGTGTGTGTGCCGTAGATGGCGGCAAATCTGTGGACACCTCAATGGGCCTTACACCGCTTGAGGGATTGATGATGGGTACGCGCTGCGGCGATATGGACCCGGCTGCCGTGGCTTTCATCATGGATAAAGAGGGCCTGACCACAAAACAAATGGAAAGTCTGATGAACAAAGAAAGCGGCGTGCTGGGCGTATCCGGCGTATCCAGCGACTTCCGTGATATTGAAGATGCCGTGGCAAAAGGCCATGCGCAGGCTACAACCGCGCTGGATATGTACCACTATCGCGTTGCAAAATATATCGGCAGCTATGCAGCCAGCATGAATGGCGTAGATGCGGTAATTTTCACTGCTGGTGTGGGCGAAAACGGCCCAGAAACACGTCTTGCCATCTGCGAATATCTTGGATATCTAGGCGTACAAGCTGACGAGGCCAAAAACAAGGTGCGCGGCAAAGAGGTAGACTTCTCCAAGGATGGCGCGAAAGTGCGTTCGATGGTTGTACCAACTAATGAAGAGCTGGTTATTGCACGCGATACACATGCACTTTGCAAAAAATGATTGACAATTCACAAAACTTTGACTATAATGGTAGATTGCAGGGAAAATATGATTGATACCAGGAAAATCCAGCTAAATGAGAGCATTGTCATTGACACAACTGTTGATATTGCAATGCCCAAGGGTTTTGAGGCAACTGATACAGCCGTCTCTGTAGTCGGCAAGCTGAAAAATACCGGCAGTAATGCTTTTGCGCTGGATGCAATGGCTGAATGTCGGCTGGAATTGGCATGCTCTCTATGTTTGCAGCCTGTTGCGCAGCGACTTTCCTTCCATATTAATGAAAATTATGCGGAGGCACAAGATGCTGCGGACGAAGATATCGCATTTTCGGACTACACAATTGATATTTATCCTGCCGTGCAAAGAAATTTGTTCCTTAATATCCCTATGAAGCCGCTGTGCGACGATGATTGCGCTGGACTATGTCCACAATGCGGCACAAATCTTAACAAAACTGATTGTAATTGCGAAGGGGATATTGTTAACGAACAGTTTCGTGATTTGTTACAAATGTTCGAGGATTAGGAGGTGTGTTATATGGCAATTTGTCCAAAGGGTAAACATTCCAAAGGCAGACGCGACAAAAAACGTGCGTCAAGCTGGAGAATCAGCACTGCAACGCTAATTAAATGCCCATCGTGCCAAGAGCTTACGCTGCCGCATAGAGCTTGCAAGAAATGCGGCAACTACAAGCGCGTAGAAGTATTGAAAGTAGGCTCATAATGGGAACCCCTGTGATTATAGCCGTGGACGCCATGGGCGGCGACCACGGCCCACAGACGGTGATTTCCGGTGCTATAGCTGCGCTGGAAGATACAGATATTTCTAAAATTATCCTGGTGGGACGCAAAGACGAGATAGAGGCGGCCTGTAGTAGGGGCGGCACCCTGCCGCCCGGATATATGGAGCGTATAGAAATCGTTCATGCCGACCAGGTAATCGAAATGGACGAAACCCCCACCACTGCACTAAAAGCCAAAAAGGATTCATCCATAGTTGTTGGCTTAAATCTCGTGAAATCCGGGCAGGCTGCGGCTTTTGTATCCGCAGGCTCCACTGGTGCAGTACTTGCAGGTGGCACCACCATTGTCGGGCGCATCAAGGGTATTGCGCGACCTGCGCTGGGCGTGGTTTTCCCTAGTACCAAGGGCTATACATTTCTGGTAGATGCAGGCGCTAATGTGGATGCAAAACCCGAATATCTGCTGCAATTTGGGCAGATGGGTGCGTGCTACATGGAAGCTATCATGGGCATAAAAAATCCCAAGGTTGGCCTGATAAACGTAGGCGCAGAGCGTGAAAAAGGCAATATGCTGACCAAAGAAGCATACGGCCTTCTTGCTGCGTCCAATTTAAATTTTGTTGGTAATGTCGAAGGGCGCGAAATACCGCTTGGGGCTGTGGATGTGGCCGTTTGCGATGCCTTTGTAGGCAATATCATTCTAAAATATTCTGAGGGCTTTGCAAAGGGTCTAATGGGCATGTTAAAGGAAGAGCTTATGTCCAGCACGATGTCAAAGTTAGGCGCACTGCTGTCCAAGCATGCATATGGCCGATTGCGCAAGCGTTTTGACTATACCGAGGTCGGCGGTGCACCCTTTGTAGGCTTAAATGGCCTGGTGGTAAAAGCCCATGGCAGCTCCAATGATGTGGCCATCAAAAATGCTATAAAACAGTGTAGCAAATTCATAAAAGCTGATGTTGTGGGAAAAATTAAGGATATGATAGCAATAGAAAGGGCGGAAGAAGATGGAATTTGAAAAAATTAAAACAATAATAGCCGAGCAGCTGGGTAATGATGAAGCCAGTATTACCATGGAAACCAGCTTTATAGACGACCTGGGTGCAGATTCACTGGATTTATTTCAGATAATTTCCGAACTGGAAGAAGCTTTTGACATGGAATTTGACCAAGCAGATTTGGATAAAGTACGCACAGTTGGCGATGCAGTGAAATATATACAAAATGCACAATGATAGACAAAAATATGGAAGAAATTTTAGGATATTCGTTTAAGGATATTGGTATATTGAATCACGCGCTGGTTCATAGCTCGTATATCAACGAAAATCGCATGGGTCACACTGCCCACAACGAACGCCTCGAATTCCTTGGGGATGCTGTGTTGGAGCTGGTTTCAAGCGAATATATCTACTCCACATTTCCGGAAATGACCGAAGGTGAGATGAGCAAGCTTCGCGCCAGCGTTGTAAATGAGGGAAGCCTGGCCAAATGCGCCCGTGAGCGTAATTTTGGCGATTTTTTGAAGCTGGGCAAGGGTGAGGTACGTGGCGGCGGCGCACAGCGTGAGTCGATTTTGGCGGATACTTTTGAGGCCGTAATTGGTGCGATATACCTTGATGGCGGCTATGATGCGGCCAAAAGGTTTATTTTGTGCGCTTTGGAGACGGACATACATTCTATGAAGGGCCTGACCTGGATTTCAGACTGCAAAACGCATCTGCAAGAACAGTTGCAAAAAAATAGTCAAGAGACCATAGAATACTATGTTATAAAGGAAGAAGGGCCCGAGCATAATAAGATTTTTACGGTAGAGCTGGCCCATGGGGGCCGGGTGATGGCTCAGGGCAGTGGTCGCAACAAAAAAGAGGCCGAGCAAGAGGCAGCAAGACATGCAATTGAGAAATATAATTTGCAGTAATGGGTCGAAAACGGGATGGTGAGCCACAATGAGTTTTGACATATTCATAATGTTGGGTGTGTCTTTAGTGGCAGGCTTGCTTATTGCAACCCAAGGATTGATAGTCGAATCCATTTATCTGGATATTTCGCACGGCATAAGCAAACGAATGTCGAAAATTACCGTTGAAGTCATGATTGTCAAGGTTGTTGACAGAACGGACGAATCATATAACCGATTTGGTATTTACTACCGTAAAAATTTGCAACGGGGATATATGGTAACATTCGAGCGGCTATCTAGTGACCGCAAACACACCCTGTTATTGCCCGGCCATAGACGTTTTGAGATGTTATCAGAGGGCGGCCAGGGTATCCTTACATATCAAGGCGTGCGATTTATTGGATTTGAGCCTTTTAACCCAGAAGATAACTAAGGGGGCGATGTTTTGGACACATTACTTCTTTTAATTGCCTTGACCATTTTGGTCGGCATTATAGTCTGGCCAATAATACGCTGGGTATACAGTGGGTTTGCGCCAGAAACTTCTGTAAAGGCACGAGCTGTAAAGGTTCGCGATGAAACCGATTCCTTCGGTTTTAATAGAGTTGCCCAAAGCTCAATATGGGGCTACAGGTCCAAAAATGCGCGCGGATACGATGTTTTATTTGAGACGCTTGATGGAAAGTCCAAACGGTTTTTTGTGCAAACGAAACATGGAAAAGTTGCGCAAGGAGACCATGGAATTCTTACATTTAAAGGAATCTGGTTCGTTGGTTTTGCGAAGAAGACGCACGGCGATTCACCAACCAGCTAACATATACTACAACAATACCAACTGCAACTGACAGTTGCGGCACAAACGGAAATCTAATGAACTGGAATAATGATACCATCAGTTCGTCTTCAAATATCATATTGGCTGCAATATAGCCCAAATATCCCGCCGCCAGCGCAAATAGCGCAACATGGCGGTTTATTAGATTGATGATATATTCGCTGGCAATAAGCAAAATGGGAACACTAATGGCAAAGCCTAGAAACGCCATCGAAAGGCCATATGGCGTTATGTTGCCAGCATCATCCGCCACGATGGATATCACGGCAATTACATTATCAAGCGACATGGAAATGTCTGCGGCAATGATGGTGAATATCACTTTTAGGAACTTGTCATCGCTTTTAACCGCTTGTTGGCCGTTGCCATTTGTATCGCGCAACATTTGCACTATCACATAAATAAGCATTGCTCCGCCAATCAAGCGGATATGCAGCCAAGTGATGGAGAAAAGCCAACCCACCATAAACGTGAAAACCAGCTTTAACGCCAATGAAAGCCAAATACCCACCAACCGCGCTGTGTTGGCTTTTTTTGGAGAAAGGCCACGGGCTGCTAGGGCTATCACGCTGATATTGTCAAATGACACAATTAGATTTATTAGAACTACTTGTAGCAGAGTTGACATAGTTTCTCCTTATGTAGTGCAAGCAGGATTCGAGCGAGCATAGCTCGCCCCTACAAATATATGTACAAGATTATGCAAATATTTCTTGCACGTGTGGAAATATTATGTTATAATGGACAAAATGAAATAATTTCGTATGAATGTTGCGGGAGAGGCAATACGCACCGAAGGAATAAGCGATGTTTTAGCCGAAATATCGCGAATATCTCAGGTACACGAACCGCAGCACGACGAATCTCTGGAAAGTTCCGTTTGCCCTGCCTTTGCGGGCAATGTGAACACCGAAGGGGCAACTGTGTTGTAATATGGGAATCTCTCAGGTTTGACGACAGAGCAAAGGCTAGTTACTTTGCCCTGTCCTTTTTTGATTCTATAGAATAGGGGTGGTAGTAATAGATAAACTACTAACAAATAATCCCATGGCAGCGAAGCGTTTTGCGAATTTTTTTGATGTGGACTATCGCGACTCTTCTCCATTAGATGTACTTAAAGTTGCTAGAGATATGGTGCATCAGGGACACAAACTGCACACACATCCTGTTACAAGTGGTACTGCGCCCAATGGCAGTCCATACGTGTCTGTTGTGATGTCTGCACAAGTTGGTGATACTGATTTTAATTCTGTAAGCATTGTTGAATCGGCCTTAGAAGTATATTCTAAACTGGGCACATTGCCCGAATTGCCCGAAGATTTCTCAAAAGATTTTATGCTGATAGATTGTGAGATGTTAGAAAAAGGCGGGCAATAGCATGAGTGGCATGAAACTGAAAACAAAATACATGCCGCCGTTATCTTCAAAAAAATGGCATTTTATAATTGTATTGATTGTATTGATACCCATTTTGATAATTTTTACAAATGTGATGTCTACGGTTATTGATCGGAATGCAATGCAAAGGGCCAACGAAGCTAGCTTTAGAGATGCCAGAGAACTTGCTGCCGAAATTGATAAAATAGCAGTTGGTCTCACCCGCGAAGAGGTTCGTGAGGCGGTTATTGACATTTTGGGGTCGAACCAGTTCAGCTTTCCGCCAATCTGCGTTCCTGGAAGCGCAAGAGCGCCTTGGTATCACTTTCAGTATCATATTGGCACGTATTATGAGTGGAATTCTCAAGGGCAAAATTTCGTACAGCCTATACACATAGTGATGGAGATGGATGAAGTAGATGGAACTGTGATTTCAACATTTTTGATAAAAATGGTTGTCAGCGACTTTGTGTTGATGGATTGAATGCTTAGCTGTGAGATGCTGGAGAAAGGCGGGCAATAGCATGGTATGTTCGCCAGCAAAGAGACATCGCAGATGCAATTAGATATGCTAATGAAATTGAGGATATGGTAATTGGCCTTACGCGTGATGAGGTCATAGATATTTTGGGTCCGCCACAGGTCAGAGGATGGCATGTAACACCTATACCTGGTGTGTTTAGAGCATCTGAGTATTATATGGGATATTATGTTGGCACGTTTTATGAATGGAGCTTACTTGGGCCAAATTATCGCAGATGGATTCGTTTAGTACTGGCGATAGACGAAAAAGAGGAAACTGTAGCTTCGACCTTTATGGTTCGGACATATGGCAGCGACCAATTTGTAGCACTGGAATAGTCAACAAAAGATACACAAATATAAACATCATGATGAAGGAGGGAACGATTTGAAACTGAGCATTGGCAATATTAGGATTACTGATATTGTACTGGGCGCGGAGAGCAAAGTCGAAAATGGCACGCTTTTTGTAAACCCAAAGGATTTGGAAGCTGTGGTGCTGGAAGACAACAACATCGCTTCTGTGAGCTTTGATGTGGCAAAACCGGGCGAATCTACCCGCATCACACCTGTTAAAGATGTGATAGAGCCGCGCACCAAGGTGGAAGGCCCTGGGGCTATGTTTCCTGGTGTTGTAGCCAAGGTTGATACTGTGGGTAGCGGTGTGACACATGTGCTGAAAGGCTGCGCTGTGGTAACGGTAGGCAAGATAGTTGGCTTCCAGGAAGGCATTATTGATATGAGAGGCCTGGGTGCAGAATACACACCGTTTTCAAAAACAATCAATCTTGTGATGGATTTTGTACCACGCGATGGTCTGGCGCCGCACGAATATGAGAAGTCCTTGCGCATGGCGGGCCTGAAGGCGGCAAGCTTCCTTGGTGATTTGGGCAAAAATGTCAAGCCTGACGACAAGGAAGAATATGAATTTTTGCCGGTAACAGAGGGTATCAAAAAATATCCAAACCTGCCGCGTGTTGGCTATGTGCAAATGCTGCAAAGCCAAGGTCTGCTGCATGATACCTATGTTTACGGCGTTGACATGAAGCAATCGTTGACCACGATGATTTGCCCGACAGAAGTTTTTGACGGTGCTATCATCAGCGGCAACTGCGTTTCTGCCTGCGACAAAAACACCACATATCATCACCAAAACAACCCGGTTGTTACTGACCTTTTTGCACGCCATGGTGTTGATTTGAACTTTGCCGGCATGATTATCACTAATGAAAATGTATATCTGGCCGACAAGATTCGCAGCTCGGACTGGACAGCCAAACTGTGCAAAATGATGGGCTTTGACGGCGTTATCATCTCGCAGGAAGGTTTTGGAAATCCAGATACAGACCTAATCATGAACTGCAAAAAAGTCGAAGAAAAAGGCATACACACAGTTATTATAACCGATGAATATGCTGGCCGCGATGGCACAAGCCAATCCCTTGCGGATGTGGATGCGGCAGCAAATGCCGTGGTTACAGGTGGTAACGCCAACGAGGTTATTACGCTGCCTAAGCTGGATAAAGTTATTGGCACGCAAAATTATCTTGATGTAATTGCAGGCGGCTTTGAGAACAATATGAATCCCGATGGCTCCATTGTGGTTGAAATACAAGCTATTATCGGCGCCACAAACGAGATGGGTTTTAACAAAATGTCTGCTCGATAAATATGACTGCCACTGTTCGCAGCATCATACACGTGGACATGGATGCATTTTTTGCCGCGGTAGAAGTGAAGCACAACCCGGAGCTGGCGGGGAAGCCATTGATTGTGGGCTCTTTGCCACATGAACGCGGCGTGGTGGCTACATGCAGCTACGAAGCCCGAAAATACGGCGTTCGTAGTGCTATGAATATCAAAGAGGCATACCGCCTTTGCCCGCATGGAATATACATGCATCCAAATTTTGAGAGATATGTTGAGGCATCCAAACAGATTCATGCCATATGGGATGATTATACAGACCTGTCAGAATATGTATCGCTGGACGAAGGATACTTGGATGTAACGCATAGCGCACATCTGTTCGGCGGCCCATCGCAAATTGGACACGACATTAAGCGGCGCACAACCGAAGAGGTCGGCCTGTCCTGCTCTGTGGGCATCGCATATTCGATGATGAGCGCGAAAATTGCCAGCGAAGAAGGCAAGCCTGGCGGCATATTTGAGATTGCAGATGACCAGGCACTGCTGCGGCTGATAGTTGACCGGCCCGTACGCGTGATTTACGGTGTGGGCGCAAAGTCTGCGGAGACATTGGCGCATCATAACATACGCACCGTGCGCGATGTGCTGGCAAATGCCGACAAAGTGCGCGAACTGCTGGGCAAATACGGCCATGATATTGTGCGACTGGCCAGCGGCGCGGATACGCGGCGTGTGTCTACACCTCCAAAGTCCAAATCTCTGGGCAAGGAGCATACATTCCAACGAGATATTACAAATTTTGGATATCTACGGGATGCGTTGCTGTTGATGGCGAAGCGGCTTAGCTTCAAAATATCCATGGGCGGCCTTAGCGCCAAAACGGTGACTCTCAAGGTAACCTATGCCAATATGGTGCAGATTACGCGCAGCAAAACCGGCCCATATGTATCCACTACGCGTGAAATATACGATATTGCGGCGGCATTGTTGGACAAGATAGAGCGGCGGCCGATTAGGCTGATCGGGATTAGCCTGAGTGGGCTGACCAGCGAGCCGGTGTCGCAGATTAGTATGTTTCAGCAGGATGCGGACGAGCACAGCTCGCCCCTACGGAGGGTGTTGTTGGAGCTTCAATATCGCTATGGCCTAGATAGAATTGCAACGGCGCGAGAAATGCTGGCACGTAAGAATTTGCGAGATGATGGCGGCGATGAGGTTGAAGAAGATAGTTTTAACAAGAGAATGTAAGCGGAGATGAAATTATGGCTAGAGAAGCTGATGCCCTTTTACGTTCCATTTTGTATAACTTGAAAACTGCGAAGTCCCTTGAATCTGCCATACGAGCTGTTGAGGTTATTTGCACGAAGGATGAAATAGCTGCAGTTGAAAAAGCTGTAGCTGAAGAAATGGCAGAAAATAGAGGCGAAAGCGTAAGGTAATTTCACAATACTGATAATAAAAAGGAGGTAAAGAGACTTGCTAAAGATTTTGCATTATATCAATCAATTCTACGGCGGCATTGGCGGTGAAGAGCATGCCGGGCATTTGCCGGAGATACGCGAAGGGGCTGTGGGCCCCGGTACGGCTTTTGCGGCGGCCTTTGGGGCCGACGCGCAAATTACGCATACGATAATTTGCGGCGACTCTTATTTTGGCGAGAATTTGGAAAAGGCCAAGCAAACCATACTAGAGATGGTAAAGAAGGAAAAACCGGACCTTTTCCTTGCCGGCCCTGCGTTTAATGCTGGCCGCTATGGTGTGGCTTGTGGTACCATTTGTGATGCCGTGAAAGCAGAGCTGGATATTCCTGTGCTTACAGGCATGTACATCGAAAATCCTGGTGCAGAAATGTTTGTGGACAAGATGCATATCGTCTCCACGAAAGATAGCGCGGTTGGTATGCGTGATGCTGTGCCAAAAATGGCCAAGCTTGCGCTTAAACTGGCCCGCGGCGAGCGTGTGGGCGCATCTATCGAAGAGGGCTATATGCCGGGCTATATGCGCGTTAACTTCTTTGATGAAAAGCGCGGCAGCGCGCGTGCAGTGGACATGCTTTTGGCCAAAATGAAGGGCGAGCCTTTCACTACAGAGTTTCCAATGCCTGATTTTGACCGTGTTGAGCCACAGCCTGCTGTTGCGGATATCACAAAAGCCAAGATTGCACTGGTTACATCCGGTGGCATTGTGCCGCGTGGCAACCCTGATAGAATTGAGGCTTCCAGTGCGTCTAAATATGGCGAATACGATATCGATGGCGTGTATGACCTTACAAAGGCCACATACGAAACCGCCCACGGCGGCTACGACCCGGTATATGCCAACGAAGATTCTGACCGCGTACTGCCTGTAGATGTATTGCGCGAAATGGAAAAAGCTGGACAAATTGGGTCATTGCACAATAAGTTCTATACCACAACTGGCAACGGCACGGCTGTTAAATCTTCTGCGGCCTTTGCTCAGGAATTTGTGGTAAAATTGAAGAATGATGGCGTAGATGCCGTAATTCTTACATCCACCTGAGGCACCTGTACTCGTTGCGGTGCAACGATGGTGAAAGAAATAGAACGCGCTGGCATTCCTGTGGTGCATATTTGCACGGTTACACCCATATCTATGACAGTGGGTGCAAACCGCATAGTACCGGCCATTGCCATTCCTCATCCGCTGGGCAATCCAAAGATATCTGCCGTGGAAGAAAAGGATATTCGCAAGAAAATTGTGGAAACATCCCTTGAGGCATTGGCAACACCGGTTGATGGGCAGACTATTTTTGAAGTGAAGTATTAATATTTAACACAATAGGAGGGTTATGTTGATGAGATGCAAACGATTTGTTTTCATGGCTGTAACGGCTACTGTTGTCTTGTTCGTGCTTGCCGGATGCAGCAGTCTCATCAACATGCTCTCCCGAACCGTTGATATTGAAATTGGACGACAGCACTCTACGCAGTGGTTTAATTTTACAATCCACAGCGCAGATGTTGTTGGCGAATATGCCGGCCACATAGCGGCTCCCGGCCATCAGCTATGGCGGGTGGATATAACACAAACCGGCACCTTCCATCAATCTGTACCAATGTTTATTTTCGACTGGTATATGGATGATGATACTTTCAGGGCGCAGCTGTGGCCGCTTCCGCAGTTTGAGGACCACGAAGATATGATGCCCGATGAGTTTTGGCTGCCGCGAGGCCAAAGTGAAAGGCATATAATGCTCTTTGAGGTGCCCACCGCTACCACAAATTTAACACTGAATTTTGTGGAAATTGACGAGGCTGACGCCACAGGGTCTAGATTTGCTTTGCGCTTGCAATAGTACCAGGGGAGGGATTTTGTTTTGGAAGAAAGACAAGAAGGGAAAAGTATAGGAATAATTGTATTCACTGTTGTGATAGTTGTTATTGCATTGTTCTCAGTGGGCTTTTTGCTTCTTAGAGGCCCTGGTTTTGCAGATGGAGCAGCGGTCAATACAGTGGCTTCGGAATACACAGAGACAATTGAAATTGAAATTGGGCGTGTGCATTCCACATGGTGGTTTAATTTCACTATCCATAGCGCGAATGTGGTTTATGAATACGCGGGCCATACCGCGGCTCCTGGCCATCGGCTATGGAAGGTGGAAATAACGCAAACCGGTACCTTTTTTGACCCCATCCCCATGGGCACTTTCGATTGGTTTATGGACGACAATGATTTTAGGTCCGATATATTTCCGCATGCAGCCTTTGCAGGCCGCAGCGAGATGATGCCAGAAGATTTTTGGCTGGATAGGGGCCAAAGCGAAACGCATATCATGCTTTTTGAAGTGCCCATCAACACAACAAATCTGACACTCAATTTCATTGAATTTGGCGAAGTGGAAACAGGAGCCAGATTTTTGCTCAATTTACAGTAACACGCAAATTTTTTGAGGTGATTGTAATGGAAAATATTTATGATGTGATTATACTTGGCGGCGGCCCTGGCGGACTTTCTGCCGGACTGTACGCCGGACGCAGCCGCTTAAAGACATTGCTGATAGAAAAGGCATTTGATGGCGGCCAAATTGCAACAACGGCGGAAATTGAAAACTATCCAGGCCAGATGGAGCATGATTCCGGCCCAAGCCTGATAGAGCGTATGAGCGCGCAAACTGTGAAGTTCGGTATTGAAAAGGTATATGAGACTATCGAGGAAGTGCAGCTTTCTGGCGATATCAAGACCATCAAAACTTCCGAAAACACATATCAGTCCAAGACCGTCATCATTGCTACAGGCGCAAATCCGCGACCCATAGGCTGTCCGGGCGAAAAAGACCTGATTGGCAAGGGCGTATCATACTGCGCGACATGTGACGGCGCATTTTTCGAGGATTTGGAAGTATATGCCATTGGCGGTGGCGACACGGCCGTGGAAGAGGCGAATTACCTAACGCGCTTTGCCCGCAAAGTAACAATAGTACATCGCCGCGACGAGCTTCGTGCCGCAAAATATCTGCAAGAGCACGCCATGGCCAATCCTAAAATTGAATTTATGTGGAATAGCGTGGTTGTGGATATTAAGGGCGACGAAATTGTCGAAGGTATGACAGTTGAGGATACCAAAACCGGCGAACGCCGTGATATTATGGCGGATGATGAGGATGGTACATTTGGCATCTTTGTATTTGTGGGTTTAACGCCAAATAGCCAGCTGTACGAAGGCCAAATTACCATGGAAGGCGGCTATATTGTCACTGATGAGGATATGAAAACCAATATTCCTGGTGTGTTTGCTGTGGGCGATATCCGCGTGAAAACCCTGCGCCAGGTAGTAACGGCAGCGGCGGATGGGGCTATTGCTGCTACTATGGTGGATAAGTATATTATGGGACATTAGACCTATTACAAAACCTCATCTCTTCTCATTAATCTGCGAACTAATTCTTTCGAGTGATAAAAGAATTGTGTGAGCAGGTTTTGGAACAGGTCTATTGATTTTTAAGGAGGAAATGATATGTTAGATTTTAACAAAGAAAATTTTGCTGCTGAGGTGCTTGAAGCTCCCGGCAAAATTTTCGTGATGTTTACAGGCGATGGCTGAGCCCCTTGCGCGGCTATCAAGCCCTTCGTTGTAGGTTGCAGCGAAAAATACGGCGATAAATTGAAATTTGGTACGGTTAACACTGGTACAAACAAGCGCCTGGCTATTGGCCAGCGCGTGATGGGCATACCAACGATGGTGGTCTACGAAGGCGGCGAAAAAGTTGAAACATTGCTTAAAGATGATGCCAGCGAAGCCAGCATCGAAGCCCTAATACAACGCCATATTTGAGAATACAAGTTCTTATAATTGATACTTAAAAAAAGAGGGATTTTTATGTTAAAGTTAACCCAAGATAATTTTGATAAAGAAGTTTTGCAAGCAAAAGGCAAAATGTTTGTATTTTTCTCTAAAGATGGCTGACCCCCGTGTGGGCTAATAAAGCCTTTTCTTGCAGGTTGCGAGGAAAAATACAGCAAGACATTGCCGTTTGCAGAATTTAATGCGGCTGATGGCAGAGAGACTATTATGGCTCAAGGTGTTAAAGGTTTTCCAACATCGGCCATATATGTTGATGGCAAGATGCTTGAAAGTACTGACAATATAACCTATAAGGATGAGGACTTTATAGAAAGCATGATAAAACGCTATGCTTAAATGAGTCCGTTAACCAAAGTTATCAAGATATTAACATAAAGGAGGTATAGACTATGGCAATTTTAGCAAACAAGAAAATCGTTGCCATTGGCGACCGTGATGGCGTGCCGGGTCCAGCTATTGAAGAAGTAGTGAAGACCGCTGGCGGCGAAGTGGTATTTTCTTCCACAGAATGCTTCGTCTGAACGGCCGCTGGCGCAATGGACCTGGAAAATCAAAAGAGGGTTAAAGAGCTTGCAGAAACCCACGGTGCAGAAAATGTGGTTGTTATCCTTGGTGCCGCCGAAGGCGAAGCATCCGGCATAGCCGCAGAAACCGTTACAGCAGGCGATCCAACTTTTGCAGGGCCGTTGACAGGGGTCTCGTTGGGACTCAAAGTATATCATATTTGCGAAGAAGAAATCAAAGCAGAGGTCGATGCATCAGTTTATGACGACCAAGTTGGCATGATGGAAATGGTATTGAATTTGGAAGAGATTGCGGCTGAAATGAAGTCGATTCGCGACCAGTTCACAAAATTCTAAATGTAATGCATTATTGATTCGGGCGGGCTAATTGCCCGCCCGTTTTGTAAATAGGAGGCTAGGTCAATATGAATTCTGTAATAAAATCAGTGGCGTATACCCTAACCCATGCGCCCGATTTAGTGATACATGCGGGCACAACACAGACAACGGAGCGCATTGTAAATCCCGAAAGCGAATATTTAACAGCCCTACCAAAGGCCCTGCGCAGCTTTGAAGATGCCGTTAACTATCCGCCAAACCAAACATACATTGGCGGCATGACGCCTAAGGCCCTGGGAGAAATTCCCATGCCATGGTACGAGCAAGGCAAAAAATCTGATAGATTTGCAAAATTCGGCGAAATTATGCCGCAGCAAGAGCTGTATATGCTAATGCAAATTTGCGATAGCTTTGATTTGGTGTTGCTGGAAGCGGGCTATGCGGCCAATGCCGCAAAGTTGGTGCAGACACATCCGCTGTTTACTGATGAAATCAAAGCTCGTTTAAAGCCCGGCGTGGAAATGGCGGCAATCGAAAATGAAGTGAAAAACAACGGTGCAGAGGGGTTATATCAAGACCATAAGCTGGTGGGTTGCGTAAAAAAAGCTCATGATATTGATGTAAATCTCAATGCGCATGTGATATTGGAAAATCTTGTATCCAAGGCCACTTCTGTAATATCCATGATGAACCTGATGAAAAATTCTGATATTGACTTGACAGCTGTAGACCTGGTAATAGACTGCTCCGAAGAGGCCGTGGGCGATATGAACCAGCGTGGTGGTGGCAATCTTGCAAAGGCATCTGCTGAAATCGTAGGCTTTACAGGTGCGACAGGCTTTGATGTGCGAGGCTTTTGTGCGGCTCCAGTGCACGCCATTATTACGGCGGCGGGCCTGGTAAAATCTGGAACATACAAGCATGTTGTTGTTACTGCAGGCGGCAGCACAGCAAAACTTGGAATGAACGGCAAAGACCATGTGAAAAAGGGCTTGCCTGTGCTGGAAGACGTGCTGGGCGGCTTTGCGATGCTCATTAGCGAAAACGATGGAATTAATCCTGAGATACTTTCAGAATCAGTCGGCCGTCATACAGTGGGCAGCGGCTCCAGCCCACAGGCTGTAATAACCGCGCTGGTAACAGACCCGCTGGACAAACTAGGTTTAAAAATCACAGATATTGACAAATTCTCGCCTGAGATGCATAATCCGGATGTGACCAAGCCCGCGGGCGCAGGCGATGTGCCGGAATCTAATTACAAGATGATTGGCGCACTGGCTGTAAAGCGCGGCGAAATGGACCGTGCAGAGCTACCCGGATTCGTCGAAAAGCATGGTATGATGGGCTTTGCACCAACGCAAGGGCATATTCCATCAGGAATCCCATATCTTGGGTTTGGCCGCGAGGATATTCTAGAAGGCAAGATTGGCCGCGCTATGTTCATCGGCAAGGGCAGCCTGTTCCTGGGTCGCATGACCAACCTCTTTGATGGCGCATCCTTTGTGGTCGAGAAAAATAGCGGCGCGGCTGACACAGGCAGCATATCTGAAGAGCAGGTGAGGTCGCTAATTGCCGAATCACTTCGTGATTTTGCGAAGAGTCTCGGGGGTGAGTAATATGGAAGCCACAATCAAGAAAATAATCGCAAAAACCTTTGACGAGCTGGCCACAGGTCTTGAAACAGGCAGTTTTGGTGGTACGCCAAAGATTGCGCTGATGGGCGTGGGCAGCGAACATGGCGAGGCTGAGATGCAAGAAGGTGCGGATATGGCCGCTTCGCGCGGCATTACTCCGTATTTCATTGGTGGTATGGATGAAACGACAGCAACGGCAAAAATGGTAGAAATGTTAAAATCCGGCGAGGTTGACGGTGCCGTGGCTATGCATTACACATTCCCGATTGGCGTTGCTACTGTAGGTAAAGTAATTACACCTGCAACGGGGCGTTCGCTTTACATCGCCACAACCACCGGAACCAGCGCCACAGACCGCGTTGCGGCGATGGTGCGCAATGCGATATATGGAATCATTGCGGCTAAGGCCAGTGGTGTGACAAACCCTTCCGTGGGCATACTCAACATAGACGGCGCAAGGCAGGTAGAGCGCGCATTGCGCGAACTGGTGGATAATGGATACAATATCAATTTCACGCAATCCAAGCGCGCGGACGGCGGCGTATTTATGCGTGGCAATGATGTGTTAAACAATCCATGTGATGTGCTGGTTTGTGACAGCTTAACCGGAAATGTGCTGATGAAGCTGCTTTCCAGCTTTACTACCGGCGGCAGCTATGAGGCTACTGGCTTTGGTTATGGCCCTGGAATCGGCGATAATATCGGTGAATTGGTACTGATTGTATCACGCGCATCCGGCGCCCCTGTTGTGGCGGGGGCAATGGAATATGCCGGACAACTGGTACGCGGCGACTGGAAAAAAGTGCTTAAAGCTGAATTTGCGGCGGCCAATGCTGCCGGATTACGCACAGTACTGGAGAAAATTGCAGAAAAATCTGCACCTGTTGCATCAGAAACCGTAACGGCACCACCAAAGGAAATTGTAACCGCAGAAATCGCCGGCATCGAAATTACAGAACTGGATGATGCTGTGAATGTGCTGTGGAAAGCAGGAATATATGCTGAAAGTGGCATGGGTTGTACCGGGCCTATCGTTTTGGTAAATGAATCTAAGCACGAAGCATCAACAAAAATACTAACAGAAGCAGGGTTTGTATCAGAATAAAAAGGAGACGTTTATGAGATTTTTGCTTGGTATTGCAATGTTTTTAGTGGGCATGCTGGTTTTTCATTTGATTAATGCGCACTGGCATTTGACAACTGCCGTCGCACCTTTTGCGGACGCACCGACAGTCATGGGCTTTGGCATTGTTATCAGCGCAGTTATTGTTGCTACCGGGCAGGCCAATACCTTTGTATCTGGCATTAAGGCAGCGTTTTCCAAGAGACATAATTTGTCCGAAGATGAGAGAATCCGCGCGATAGGGTTGTTCAAGCTCCTGCGCAAAACTGTGGTCTATGCGGCGATACTGTTCTCGTCAATGACCATGGTGTTCATATTGGGCAATCTGCAAGATTGGGACACATTTGCTGCCAACACGGCCCTTGCTATGTTAAGCGTCTATTACGCCGCGCTAATCAACATAATTCTTATAAATCCTGTAATATCAATATTGGAGAGACGCAATGAACAAAAGTGACATTTTGCGAAGACTTCCGCAAGTAGATTTAATAATGCGGCAGTTGGGCGAAGAAGCGAATCTGACGGCGGTGCGGGAGGTAATAGATGGCCTGCGCCGCGAAATAATTGCTGGTGAAATCACCGAAATTCCTGATTTTGACACGATATTGAAGATTGTTGCAGAAAATAGTGCAAAATCTGCCGCATACAGCCTTAAACGAGTGATTAATGCTACGGGCATAGTTTTGCATACGAATTTGGGCCGTGCACCAATGTCACAATCGGTTGCGGACCATGTGGCGCAGGTGGCCATGGGCTATTGCAATCTGGAATACGATTTGGAAACCGGCAAGCGTGGTAGCCGTATGGATGCCGTAAAAGCCCGTCTTATGCGGCTTTGTGGTGCTGAGGCCGCCGTTTGCGTTAATAATAACGCGGCGGCGGTGCTTCTCGCGCTTTCCGCACTGTGCGCGGACGGAGAGGTTATCGTATCGCGTGGTGAGTTGGTAGAAATTGGTGGCAGTTTTCGTGTACCCGATGTAATTTCTCAAGGCGGCGCGCAGCTTTTAGAGGTTGGCACAACCAACAAAACCCGCCTTGCAGACTACGAAGCCGCCATCGGCCTTCATACTGCTGCTATACTGAAAGTACACACATCCAATTATCGCATCATGGGATTTACCGAAGAGGTTGGCTTGCCAGAACTGGCGCAATTGGCGGAAGATAGTGGCCGCATCCCGCTGATTTACGACCTTGGCGGCGGCGCATTGACCGAACTTTCGCATCAGGAGCCAACCGTACAAACTGTGATATCGCAAGGCGTGGACGTGCTGTGCTTTAGTGGCGATAAGTTGCTAGGCGGCCCGCAATGCGGCATCATCGTTGGCAAAAAAGAATATATTGACATGATTGTGAAGCACCCCCTGTATCGCGCTCTACGCATGGACAAACTGACGCTGGCCGCATTGGAAGCTACGCTTGCGATATACGAAGCAGGAAAACAAGATGAAATTCCGGTGCTTGCAATGCTCTCAAAAAGCCTGGAAACATTAAAAAAGGAAGCAGAAGCACTACTGAAGATGATTGTGCCTATCCCGGAAATATTTACGGCCAGCATAGTTCAGACCGAAGGGCAGGCCGGTGGCGGCTCGCTGCCTACAGAAAACTTTCCGTCATATGCCATCGCTATTTCGACACAATCAGTGCCGATGAATGAGCTGGAAGAGAAGCTGCGCCAATGGGATGTACCAATAGTAGCACGAATTCACCGTGACCAACTGTTGCTGGATATGCGTACAGTTTCAGGAAAAGATTTTTCGATAATTTCCGACGCAATAAATACCATATTTGGAGGGTATTGCTATGGCAAATAATGCTATCATCGGAACGGCCGGGCATGTAGACCACGGCAAAACCCTGTTGATTAAGGCTCTAACGGGCATGGATACCGACCGCCTAGCCGAGGAAAAAAAGCGCGGTATCACCATAGAGTTGGGCTTTGCATATCTAACCCTGCCAAACGGCGAAAAGGCAGGCATTGTAGATGTTCCCGGCCATGAAAAATTCGTGAGAAATATGCTGGCCGGTGCGGGTAGCATAGACCTGGCAATGTTGGTTATTGCTGCCGATGAAGGTATTATGCCGCAAACCCGCGAACATCTTGCAATACTAAGAACCTTGGGTATAAGCCGCGGCCTTGTCGCGCTTAATAAATCTGATTTAGTTGAACCGGACTGGCTGGAAATGGTAATGCTTGACATTGAGGAAGAGTTACGAGACTCATTCCTTGAAAACGCACCAATTATGCCTGTTTCGGCGGCCACCGGCCAAGGTATTGACGACTTGCGCACGAAAATATTTGATATGCTGGCTACTGCCCCGCCCAAAAAACTAAATATCCCCTTTCGTCTACCCATTGACCGCGTTTTTACGATGGGCGGCTTTGGTACTGTTGTTACTGGCACGCTCATTGAAGGCACGCTCACGCTCGGCCAGGATGTTACCCTATACCCGTCCGGCTTGGCGACCAAGGCGCGGCGGATACAGGTGCATGGAGACGAAACCGAACGAGCTGTGGCGGGTCAACGTGTGGCTGTAAATTTGGCAGGACTAAAAGTATATGACATCACAAAAGGCGACCTGGTTGCTGAACCTCAATCTCTTAAAACATCACGATTATTAGATGTAGTAATTCAAATTGATATCGACTGCCATCGCGAAATTCGAAACAACACACGGCTGCATTTATATCATGGAACCGCCGATATGTTATGCACCTTAACATTATTTGGCAAAGATATGATTACCGCAGGTGACCGCGCGTATGCCCAGTTGCGCCTAGCCGCGCCGCTGGCCGCAAAAACCGGCGACCATTTTGTCCTGCGGTTCTACTCCCCTGTTGAAACTATCGGCGGCGGCACGATTCTTGATGCCCTAGCTATTCGTGCTAAGCGCGATGACTCTGTTGCCAGCCAGCTCGAAATCAAGGAAAAGGGCAGTCTGCCTGACCGCATTGCGGCCATTGTTGCCGAACGCAGCGCGACTTTTCCTGATGTTGAGCAAATTAGATGCAGGTATTTTCTGGAAGAGGACTTTAACGGTACGTTAACACGACTTATTGATGATGGAATTTTGATTGTATCAGAATCTTTTGTCATCCACAAAACATATGCGCATGAATTAGGCAAGCGCGCGCAGAATATACTTAACAGGTATCATCGCGAAAATCCGCTGCATGAAGGCATGGCAGCCGCTGAACTATACACACGCCTGTTGCCGCACATAGACCGCAGCACAGCCGAAAGCGCGGTGCAAAGCTTGATAGCCTTGGGTTTTGTGAAAAAGCACATGCAAACTGTGGCTCATGTAGATTTTGTTGCTAAAGCTAGCGATACCCATAAGAAAATTACTGATAAAATCCTGAAAATATATGAAGATGCTGGATTTTCAACACCCACGCCAGAAGAGGTTGCCACAAATTTCGTCAAGGAAAAGCGCGACTTTACACAGGTATTCCAATCCCTTATAAAAAGTGGCGAACTGGTAGCCCTAACCCCACAAATACATATGCGCAAGGATGTATATGACCGTGCTCTGCAACTGTTTATGTCATTAGCAGAAACAAACGGCGAGGTCCTGCTGGCCGACTTCCGCGATGCTATTGCCGCCAGCCGCAAATACGCCCTGGCCCTGTTGGAGCATTTTGACAAGCGTGGTATTTCCAAAAAAGTCGGAGATGGACGAATTTTGAGATAAGGAGGCTTAAAAAATGAGCCACAAAAGTCACAGAGAGTATGCAACACACAGTCTGCGCGTAGCTCATCTGTGCTATGATATTTCATCTGCAAAAGATATGTCGGGCGATAAACGGCGTAATGCTTATGCTGCCGGCGTTCTGCACGACTACATGAAACCATTTGAGCAAACGAAAAAAGAACATGCAAAACTTGGAAAACAATTAGCTAAAGCAATGGGTTTGGACGAATCGATTTGTGATGCCATTGGAACACATAATGCAAAGAAATCAAAGATACTTAAACAAAAAAATGTCGCAAAGATACTATTTGTAGCAGATAAATTAGAGCAGCGTATAAAACCGAAATATCGTAATAAACAGAAAATGTTTGATAAATTACATAAAGAAGCTATGAAGCCCACGGGGAACAGGCCTGAGAGGGTGAAGTCGCTTAATAAATGTATTGAAATGTGGTTTGTAATTAAAAATGAATAAAATTTAATTCCTACTTGACAACTAGGAATTAATATGATATAATCTTCTTAAATCACGAATTTTAGGAGGTATACTATGCATTATCCTTTCAAACTCCAACCATTGCCATATGCCTATGATGCTATGGAGCCTTTCATTGATGCCAAAACCATGGAAATTCACCACAGCAAGCATGTACAGACCTATGTGGACAATCTCAACAAGGCCCTGGAAACCCAGCCGGACTACCAGAATTGGTCGTTAGAGCGACTTCTGTACAATCTTGATAAGCTTCCGCAGTCCATACAGGCTCCTGTGCGCAATAGCGGCGGCGGTGTGTATAATCACAATCTGTATTTTGCTATCATGACACCGGGCGGCAAAGCCCTGACTGATGGTACATTGAAAGTCGCCATAGACCGTGATTTTGGCTCCTTTGACGAGATGCTGGCGCAGCTAAAAGCCGCCGGACTATCAGTGTTTGGTAGCGGCTGGGCGTGGCTTGTGGCCGATAGTCAAGGCAAGCTCTCCATCTTCAAGTCCCCTAACCAGGATACACAAATTCCGGCCAATCTCACACCTGTAATCAATTTGGATGTGTGGGAACATGCCTATTATCTGAAAGTGCAAAACCGCCGTGCCGAATATATTGATAACTTCTTCAATGTAATCGATTGGGCAACAGCGCAGCGAAATTATGATAAATTTGCTCAGACGGATTTCTCGAAAGCATAAAGAATATATTAAAACAGGCAGCATTCCACGGGATGCTGCCTTTAAAATTGTATCATTGACCGCATAGTTAAAATCTGTTATAATTCATGATGGTGATTGAATAATGAAAACAAGAGATATGGTTCAGGTCGCACTGTTTGTGGCCATTGTATATGTAGCCACATGGATTATCAGCCTGCCTGTGATGCCCGGCGGCGGCCTCGTACATACCGGCACCGCCGCGCTGTTTGTAATATCCGTGTGTTTTGGCCCAAAAAAAGGAGCCATTGCAGGCTCCGTGGGTATGGCACTGTTTAATTTAACTTCGATGTGGGTGGCTTGGACGCCCTATACTTTTGTGATACGGCTGGTTATGGGCCTTATTATCGGCGGTATTGCAAGTTGGCGCGGCGCAGGCGGCAAGAGGCCTGTGCAAAACGTAATAGCGCTGCTGGTAGCAGGGTTATGGTTTTTGCCGACCGCGTATGTGGCGCAGGTTATGATAATGGGGGTTCCTTGGGAGGTGCCCGTAGCGGCTATCCCCGGAAATGTGATGCAGCTGGTGCTCGCGCTGGCTATAGGATTGCCCATGATTCAATTTATAAATAGGTACAAGCTAAACACTTGAAAAGATTTTTAACCGCGAATAGCGCGAATAGCGCGAATAAAACCAAGAGCCCCATTCGTGCTATTCGCGGTTAAAATAATCTTTTTAGTGTGGCAGATGTGAGTGAGGATATATTTTCGACAGCGGCAGAACCTTGTTGCACAGGTTTTTTAACACATAGTCGCTGTGCGTTACGACTATTAAGATAGTGCCCTTTTGTTGCTGATATGTCTTTAGATTCTCTACAATCTGGGCTTCTGTGGCCAAATCCAACTCGGATGTTGGCTCATCAAGCACCAATATGTCATGGTCGCATGCCAGCGCACGCGCTAGACCCATGCGCTGTCTTTCGCCGCCGGACAGGCCTCGCGCATTTTCATCCAAATCAATATCGCCCAGCCCGCAGAATTTGGCCAGGGCCTCAACGCGCTCGTCAGGAATGTCCGTGCCAAAGCGGATATTCTCTCGGATAGATTCGTCAAAAGCAAATACATCTTGTGTTAGCACTGCAATGCGGCTAAGATAGCTTTCAGCGTTGATTTCTTCGCAATCTTTGCCGTTTACGCGTATTTCGCCAAGTGTTGGTGCAATCTGGCGTTTTAGCAGCCTCAAGAATGTAGTTTTGCCTGTGCCGGAAGGGCCAACCACGGCCAGGGCATCGCCTGCTTTCAGGTCAAAGCAAACATCTGTCAATACTTCGTTGTTATCATTGTTGTAGCTGTAGCTAATATCAACAAACTCCAGCGACTGTATCTTGTTAATACGCTCCAGGCTCGTATCGCTGCTGTCTTCATACGCCAGCAGCTCTTCCAAACGGCTTTCCACAGCACGGGCGCGCTGCAAATCGATGTTAAAATCTGTAAGACCCTTGATGGGTGAGGACAACCGAGGTAAAAATAGGAAAAATGACACTATCACACCAACAGTTACATATCCTGTTGCAACAAAGCCAATGCCCACCAGCACTGCAATTACAGGAATTACAGCCATAATGCTTTCTGTGGCAGAATATGCAAGTGACTGCCATTTACGCAAACGTATCAAAAAATGCTCGTATTTGTCTACAGAATGTTCGAAAAATTCATCAAAGAGCTTCTCTGCGCTATATAGCTGTATGGTATTTATTCCCAAAAGGGTCTCGTTGGCATTGTTCAGCAGCTCCGAAAAGCCTTCACGCTCAGATTTCGACGTCGCCTGTATCCGCTTGTTAATACGGCTGTACAGCAGATAAAACGCGGCGCACAGGCCAATGACTACGAAGGTTTTTGTCAGATGCATATTGATTAAAAATGCCAGAATTATGCCAATGTGCAAGATATTAAGCCACAGTGTGGGCATCATCGCCAGTTTGGCTTTGGCGTAATATTCGGCATCATGTATCACCTTGTTCTCTATATCGCCGATGGTATGCTCCAAAAAAAAGCGATAATCTTTGTGCAGCACATTGGAAAACAGAAAACTGCGTACCTTGCCGGTGCCGATATACAGCATCTTGTACCACAAAAAGCTCTGCGCCCAATCCATGAAAAAATATGCGGCAATTATGCCCGCGATGGCGGCAATAAGCAGTAGAGCGTTTTCGCCGCCTGTAGTGTTGAGGTCATCTACCAGCAGGCCGATGAGATACGGCGGTAGCAGCGAAACCAGAATATTAACAGCTTTAAATGCCGCCGCACCATAGCGAAAACCGGTCAGCGGGCGCAAAACATGGGAAATTTTTGCATTAAGATTATTCATTTGCAAAACCCTCCTGAAATAAAATTTAAGTTTCGACTATAACATATTTTAACCGAATTGTCAAGGGGGCACTACAATTATGGGTTCGATTTTTGGCAATACCTTTCGTGTGGCCACATTTGGCGAAAGCCATGGTCCAGCTATTGGCTGTGTGATAGATGGCTGTCCAGCGGGACTTGCACTTGTATCGGCGGATTTTATCGCAGATATGACCCGTCGCGCCCCGGGAAATTCGGTGTATACCAGCAAGCGCAAGGAACCGGATGTGGTTGACATACTTTCTGGTGTGCTTGATGGCATTACAACCGGTGCGCCTATTGCGCTGATGATAGATAACCACGACCAGCGACCTGCTGACTATGATGACTTGGCCCGGGCTTTTCGTCCCGGCCATGGGGACTTTACCTATATGGCAAAATATGACATACGTGACCATAAAGGTGGTGGCAGGGCATCTGCCCGCGAAACCGCAGTGCGCGTGGCGGCGGGAGTTGTAGCCAAAAAAATATTGGCGCAGTTGGATGTGTCCATAACAGCACGAGTCACGGCCATCGGCCATGTAAAGATTGCTGATGGCGAGGATTTTACGCAAAATCAAGCCGCCACCAGTCTGATTGAGGATTGCATAGCGGCTGGGGATTCCATAGGTTCGGCCATAATATGCCGCATCAGCGGCTTGAAGCCGGGTATTGGACAGCCTGTGTTTGATAAACTTAATGCAGACCTAGCTAAGGCTATGATGTCCATTGGCGGTGCAATTGGAATAGAGTTTGGTTCGGGATTTGACGCCATAACCAGCCGTGGCAGCGAATATAATGATAGTTTTGCCTGGCATAAAGGCAAAATATGCAAGATAAGCAACAACACCGGCGGTATTATGGCCGGTATTTCCGATGGTGCAGAAATATATATTCGCATTGGTTTTAAGCCGCCATCTTCCATATCCATACCACAAAATACGGCCAATATGGATGGCGATAGCAATGTGGAAATAGCAATAAAAGGCCGCCACGACCCCGTAATTGCCCCACGTGCAGTGGTGGTGGCAGAGGCTATGGCGGCTGTTGTGGTGGTGGAGCATGTTTTTACGAGTTTTGCAGATACGATGGATGAGGTGAAGAGAAATTACTCGTAGAGTATTCTTTAACCGCGAATAGCGCGAATGAGCGCGAATAAAACCCTTAAAATCATGTTTTTGCACTTATTCGCACCTATTTGCGGTTTAAACAGATTATGAGGCGGGCAGGCGCAGCTCGCCCCTACGATTTTGGTACAATTAGTGGTATAGCACGGTGTATGTTCCGTATTTCCACCGGCAGCATTGGCCCCCATTCGCCGTCGATGTCGCAACTGTCGTATTTGTCGCTTGGAGAGGTCAATTCTACTTTGATATAGCTGTCCTGAAAATATATTACGCCGGGGTCGTTTAGATAGTCCTGCATTAGCACTTTGATAAACAGACGGCCCAAATCCAAGATGGGGCAGGCGCGAAAGGCGATGAAGTCCAGCAGACCATCGGTGATAGAGGCATCGGGCACAAGCTTGTCGAAGCCGCCGGTACCCGCACTGTTGAGAGCTAGGAACAGGAAGATATCCTCTTCAATAGTTTCACGGGAATTGGTGATGCGCACGCTAATGGGACGGAAATTGGGTATTTCTTCCAGGCTTTTGAGGTAATATGCCAGCTTGCCCAGCGTGGTTTTCATGCCATGGTCCACTTGCTGCGATACATGCGTGAAAAGCCCTGCGCCGCACACATTGATGAAATAACTGTCATTTGCAAGGCCCACATCGGCCCAAACAATATTGCCGCTGGCCAGTGCATCAGCAATTGTATCGGCGTTTTTTGACATACCAATGAAATTTGCAAAATCATTGGCGGTACCTGATGGAATAATGGCTAGCGGCATGATATGTCCATGTGAAATAAGCGCGTTAAGCGCCTGATTAAGCGTGCCATCGCCACCGGATACTGCTACCGCGTCGTAAAAATCTGATGGCATGGCCGCGATATGGTCGCCGATATCTCTGGCCGCCGATGTGCGGTATGCATGAGCCTCGTATCCGACTTGCTGAAAGGCAGCGATATAGACATCCAATGCAGCTTTAAAAGAGCGGTCGCCGGATGCCGGGTTGTAAATTAATTTCAACTTCTTCATGAAAATCACCGTGTGCTTTGCACAATCCTACGCTTCATAGCCTTTTCGTAGATTTCAAACAGCAATACTATTATATACACAATTATTATCGACGTGATAAGCTCCTCGAAAAACCGCGGCGCCCAGAAATACACAAAACCGCGCGTGAAGGCGGCGGGGCTTACGGCCGTGAGGAAAATGACCACGGAATTGACGGAGTTGAAAAACAGGCCGGGCACAAGTACTGCTACTAACAGCTTGATAAAGCGGTGGTAAAAAGCTGGCTTTTCGGCTTTGGCAGTGATAAAATACACCGCAATCTGCGGTACCAGACCAATAATACCAGCTATAATAAGGCCCCAAGATGATATGTAATATGCCGTGGAGAAAAACAGTCCCTGGCCCTCACGCGGCAGCATGGCTACAACATATGCAGAATCTGCAAATGCTAGCTGCATAATCAGGTTAAATACGCCAAATGCCAGTATAGCTGCAAAAATTATGCTGTACATTACAGAATACACGGCTGGCCGCACATTGCGCACCTTTAGCCACATCCAGCCCGTAGCTATGCCGCGTAAAAACGCAACAACTGTGATAGGCCACAAAAATGCACCCATTGGACGAACAAAATGGCTTATCATGTCTTGCAAGGCACGTACAATGCCGCCATAGACTGGGCCAAACAGTATGGCTGCGGTATTTGTGAAAATGCCCGCAAAGCTGATGCGCACAGCAGGCACGCCGCCCACAATGATGGGAATGGAGAAAAAGGCGATTATCACGGCCAACGCCAGCAACATAGCCGCCACAACCAGTTTCTGTGTGGGATTGTATGGGGGGTCAATATTTTCAATAGGTTCGACAGATTTTTCTGATTGCCTGCCGACAAAAACAAGCCCTAATATGGCTACATGTGCAACGACCGCTAGCCAGAAAAATGGCGTAACTGAGGCGAATGCCCGATAGTCCATGCCAAAGGCGAAATGCATGTTAAACACAGTTATAATAAGCAATGCGCCCACCGCCGAAAGCACCTGCCTACCATACGATACCTTTGTGAAGGCCATTATAGCCATTACCAGCGGTAGCACGATATGTGCAAATACTGCGAAGTACGCGCGGTCATACGGAAAACCCGCGCCCAATGCAAGTTGCAGCGGCGAATAAGATGCTGAAAACATAGTTTCTTCATTAAAAATAGAAATCCACGGCACGAAAAACAATCCCGCCGAAATTAACGACAGCACAATAACTGCCAGTCTTTTTGGTTCCATTTAATAGCCTCCTTTTTATGGCAATGCCACAAAAGGAGCCATGCTCAACCTCGTGGCAGCGGATGCGGAAATACATCGCGACTAATAAGCTTAGCTTAGCCTTCGTCCGCCGGCAACACCCCATCCAACGGCACTTAACGCGCATTTCCTACTCTGCGATTATGATGTTCTATCGCTTCTATAGTTGGTAATCAACTATATATGGCAAATCTAACACAAATATCTCCAATTGTCAAGGGCTGGGAAAAAATATTCCCAGCCCTTAGAGTATGTTTAGTATCTCGCTTTCGGTGGATTTTCGAGGTAATTTTTCGCTTCTGCAAGGAGACGAAAATCGCAGCGTGCCTGTAAACCCGAGTTCGACAATCACACCCCAACCAACCCCGCACCTCTAATGTTCAGCGAAGGCTTCTTGGGTAAGAAGGAATAAGCCACAAGACCTGCAAGCAGATTGACCATAAAGTTAATTGGAG
>Ga0131853_10001389_pt1 | contig 43407 bp, 41 predicted proteins | sample TergutLab28metaG_FD_92764 | JGI IMG/M metagenome (GOLD analysis project Ga0131853, IMG submission 92764) | Labiotermes labralis P1 segment gut microbial communities from Petit-Saut dam, French Guiana - Lab288 P1 (version 2) (version 2) | ecosystem: Host-associated > Arthropoda: Insects >...
CAACAACAACAACAACAAGTTTGACCGCATTTCATTAAATGGTATGACCAAAACAGTAGGAGCCAGGATGCAAACATCCGAATGCACATCTCTGTTATATGCACATTCCATCTTATTTCCTTATTTTTCCCTCACAGTTTGGTCACAAAGGTTCTTAGACTGCTGTTTCCACAGTTTTATACTGCTGTTACAGTATCACACTATTTTGTTCAAAACAATATTAACTAATAATGAAGACAGTACACAGGTCACAAAACAGTTTTTGACCTCCCATGTCACATGCAGGATCCCCCATCACTCCTACTATGGAGCTGGACACAGTATTAGAGCCAAACTCCATCCTCTCTAACTCTGCTATTAAGCAATCCCAATGGAGAACTTTCCAGATAACAATTAATAAACAACTGTAGCAAAACTTTTTTAATTTCCTTCTTCTTATTCTTTCCCTTTATTACGACTTGGTGTTCTTTTCTTATGTAAAGTATTACATGTTTCTAATTTTCTTCGTCTGTCCATTTATATTGTCAAGGTATATGAACATCAGGGCAACAGAAACAGGTATGTGCAAATACCAGAACACAAACAACCAAAAGTCATCAACATGGCTTCAAATTAAGTCTCATAAAGCACCAGTGATATTCCTGGCTGGACATACCTCTCTCTCTAGTGAGGCAATTTGATCTGCAAGTCGCAGATTCTCCCTTCTACTATGCATCAGATCTGCATCAGCCCGATCCAAGCGCTGGCGCAGAGCTGCAACCTCAGCCTGGAGTCTGGATGCTTCCTGCCTGCCATCACGTTCTGCCCGCTCAACTGCCAGTCTGCTGGCAGCCAGCTCCTGCTCCAGAGATCCACGATCTGCAGCTGCTTGCACCAGCTCTGTTTGCAGCGAACCTGCAACCTCCATCAACTCTCTATGCAGACAACATCTGTTTGGTATTTTAAAACAGGTCACTCTCAAACCATGCACTCATGTTCACCTTGCATCACATCAATTTGATTTTGGATGAAACACTGCATTACTGACAAGCTTGGTGCACATTTTCAAAAACATTCATTGCAAGGATTTTCTTTATTCAACATGAAATTTTTCATATTTTACTTACACATTCATGTACACTATTTTTATGGGAATAACTTTGCCCAGCGACCTTTCATCCTTAGTTTATGCCTGTGAGCCCTTGCCAAATGTTCCTTCCTCTACATCTGTGTACTCCAGAGCCTTACATGCTAACTCAGCATGAGTTGCATAACATTTATTAAAAGGACCAACAAAAGGACCACCAAATGCATTTGTTGGCCCTTTTAATAAATTTTATACATCTAATTAATGCATGGAACATGGAACATACCAATCAGAAAGACTTCTATCTGAGCTGCAGCATTGCTCTACATCATTGCTATAAACAATCATCAGAACTCTTCTGAACCAACCCATGTATGTTTTACATTGCTTAGGTCATTCCAAAGAATCTGTCCAGGCCCCACGTAAGATTCCAAGATAAGATGTTCTTTTACAGCGAGTAGCTATTATGCCTCCACCCAATCCCCACACTGGAGGGCAACCAAACAATGACCATCTACAGCTGTTCATACAGTATTATCACATTTACCTTCTACATTTGAAGGCTGGCTCCTCCACCCACAACCTAAAGACATGCCATGCCATGACACAAGTTACCATAACTAATTCTTGATTTCAAACTTTCACCATGTTGTGAATGTTGTATTCTTTCTTTTGAGTGTCTCAGTTTTAAGTGCCAACATTTCAGAACTCTCTGTCTGTTCCATCTACAGAGGTCATGTGAAGAATAACTGGGACGAGGTTGCTAGGGTATTTATACAGGTAAAGGTTAGGCTCAAATGAATTTTAGGCCAACTGGATGGAGAAGGGACGGGAGGGGGCATGTCTGAGTAGACGAACAGGTTGTGGACATGCCCCCTCCCCTTCCCTCATCCTTCCAATTGGCCCAGACTTTTTTTGAGCCAAACTTTTACCCGTATAAATACCCTAGCAATCTTGTCCAAGTTATTCTTGTTGTTTACATGACCTATGAAGATGGAACAGACAGTGTTCCAAAATGTTGGCACATAAAATTCACCTGGCAGGGAATCACCCAGAAGAAAAAATACAATACCATACTTCAGTTTGTATTACATGAAATTTATCATGAAACCATTCAGTGAATGTTTGTATTTAAATGTGGAGGAGCTCACCAGTCTTATTCTGGAGCTCCTTCTTAAGTTCATCAATTGTCACTGTCTTCTGCTGCAGGTCTCTGCGGAGATCAACCTCAGCACGTCGCTGTTTCTCCAGTTCCAGCTGTAATTTGCTTGTGGAATCCCACTGAGAAGTGAGGTCAGTGCTCAGCTGTTCCATTTGTTGTGTGTAACGTCGCTCCAGCTGCATCCTCTCGTCTTGTACCTTACGGCCCTGCTCCTGCAACATCTCCCGCACTTTTTCATGCAGTCTGTCCAGCTCATCCTTTAGACGCCGCACCTCCAGTTCTGCCTGTAAAATGAAAAATTCAAGCAGCCATAGCAATCTGTTCAATTTTCAGATCTTCCACCATTATTATGAAAGATATGCTACCACATCCAGGAGCATCTGTTCTACAGTCCCACCAAATAGTTCATTCATCTAATGCTGTCAAGCTATTAACATGGCCTACAAACCAGCAACATTTCAATCATATAGTCAACCTTCAGTTATTGCCATAGCATAAAAGGCCTAATAGCTTTACAGATCCAATTAGGCATGTAAATAGAAGGCACTTGTACTTCATCTGCATCTCCTTGTACGGTCAAACCAAACAGTTCCCTTTTAAGTGTGTGTGCATTCCAGCAGAGCACCTATTATGAGAATTGTCCTTCTATCCATGCATAGGCACATAAAAAACTGAGAAATAACAAGTATATCTACACAAAGTTGACACTGGGGAATTTAAAAAAAAAAAAAGAAAAGGTAAATTTTCTTTCAGGCTGAATAATTTTAATGACCACTTTACCTCAATGATCTGAGTATTGCATCCTCATTCTGTGCAGTTCCAGTCATATTACTGATCCATACACAAAACAGAAAAATAAGACATAATTTGTGTCATTCAGATTCTGTATCCTAAAACAGAAGTTGGTGATCCAGATACTTTGCATTCTCCTGTATTCCAGCAATTGCATTACAGTGTAGTACAGCAGGAACCATTCACCAATTACAGTGCTCGTTATGATTTGCAAAGGATTAAACATGCCGCAAGGATTCTGCTGCTTACTACTTCAGGAAATAAGGGGCAATAGGATATCTAGGATTCATTATTGGGGACAGAGATCTGAGACTTGTTTCATCTCAATAGGTTGGAAGGGAAGGTATTCTACACTAACATTCAGATGGGGAAAACTATTTGGTTTATGTGTTAGTTAACAATTCCATATGAAATGCACAGAATATTCTGTGTTAAATAAAATGCAAGGATAACTATATATTACCATATTTACTCAAATGCAAGACGAGGTTTTTCATTCAATTTGGTGCTTAAATACATGAAGTCATCTTAAATTCGTGTACGAAGTGCTGAACTGGACCACAGATTGATCTGAACTGGATCATAATGAGCGAAACCACGGCCAGCATTGCTAAACTGTCACATGAGACCTGTGCTCCTGTGAAATATTACACAGTGTGGAGTGGTAATTACTTACCGACATTTTGGGACAACCTACCAGTCCCATCTTCAAGGGTCAAAAATCCAGGAGAGAGAACAGAGACGACTGAAGTTACCTGACACATTCTTCCTTATGGGTGTTTTGCTCACTGTTTAATTTTATGAAGAAGCATGGCATTTCAGAAGCCAGCTGCTTCCATTTTCAGGCAAAATAGCACCTAACCCTGTGGACCCCTTGGATTGGGTTATTCTCAATCACTGGGCACCACAGAAACAGTTGCTTGTCAAGATAAATACCTGAGAACAAATCTAGCCCAAGGGTTAACAGGAAAATGGTTATTGAAAAATTAAAAATTAACTACATGACTCAAAAATAAAATCTGGACCAATCTACAAATTAAAAACAATAAAAAGAACCATGAACTCAGGCTGATTAGACCACAGGCACAACGCAAAAATCCAGAACACATGTACTTAAATTCTTAACACCACTAAAATCATCTGTGCAGAAAACTGTGAATCTTCATGGGTTCAAGTTCTTTTATAAATGAAAAAATATAAAAGTAGTACTTAGTCAGTGTGGATCATAACAGCAAGCCAGCACATCTCACCAGAAGTGACTGTGAAGAATTTTAACAAGTGCTGTATATCCAATGCAATGGTTGAGACTGATGATATGTTGTGTTTAATTGCAGTGAAGAGGGTGGGGAAGTAGAGTGAATGTGAGGAAGATAAAGGCACTGACTGTGAATATGGGGATAGTGACATTGATTGGAAAAGGTAGATACAATCTGGAATGGTTGGTGTATTAAGTGTATGAAATCAATAGTAAAATATTTCTTCTTAGCAGACATTTTATTTTTGGGGCATCGTCTTAAATTTGGGTAAATACATTTTCCATTGGCAGACGTGCTGTTTTGGGGGGGGGGTCATCTTGGATTTGGGTAAATATGGTATTAACTGGAAAGAACAACACAGAAAGTGACTTCAGATTATTTCAAAAGACTATTGTGTAATCTGTTTAAGGATTGGGGAAAACTGCAAGAAACTGCAAAGGACAACCATGGCTGAGGTGAGATCATGACATTACACAGTCATGGAACACTGCTATCTGAACTGCAAAAAAGCTCTGGCCAAACTCACCAAGTTCAGCAGGTCATTGACATATAACAGACTGCTCCCAAGGATAAGCAAAGACTCAGAATAGAACCAAAAGTATTATTTATGATAGGAAAGCAAAACATGGACTACAATGATGATCAAACACTCGATCAGTATCGTCCTCTAGACATAATAGATACACTGATGTTAAGTGAAAGGAATCTCAAAACCATTACATTACCCATCACTTGTGTAGAGGAACTCACAAAGACCACAATCTATTTCTAATATCTTAAACTACACTCTAGGCTTTTTTGCCTTCTGCACACCTAATAAAAGTGAAAGAATCTGAAGTTTTATATAAAAGTACTTCACTTAAAATTATGGTGATAATGATGGCTGTCAGACAGTCTGTAGCTTAAATGCACCACAAACTCAACACTCATATAGTTTCCAAGGGATGAGGAAGATACAATTCCCCCCCCATGCCTCAATCACCAGCTAAGGTCCATGACAGCTATGGTAAATACCTGTGACTTCTCAAACTGGGCCTGATCCACAATGTCCAGACTGCGTTTCACCTTGAGTGATGATTCTGCCTCCTTCTCACGGAGCTGTGTGACAGAAGCCTGCAGCTTTATCAGGCTCTCATTTAACTCATCCTTCTCCCTACAAACGAAGATGATCCATTAACTAAATGTGTGTCAGTCTTACACTCAATCTGAATGGTATGTTCTGTCTAAGAATGCAGTAACTATGTCCATCCTACAAACTGCAGTTCTTAATATTCCATCCGTACAGACACTCAATACTAAAAAGAACACAAAATAAAATTAAAATGGAGAAAAACACACAATGAGAAGAAACTTCCCCCTTTTCTGGTACTGTGTGAATGAAGTCTTTGTTCTTCTGGGTTGTTAGGTTGTGTATGTTGATAGTTGCATGACTGCAAGTTGTTTAGCAAAATACGGATAGAGCCTGTCAGTCAGTATGCAACTACCAACATATACTGCACAACAACCCAGAAGAAGAAAGACCACATGAACTCCATAATTAGTGTGGGATGGTCAAAACATGAGGGTTGTAATGGAGCGAATACATAACATATAAAGAGGTATATCCTCCTTTCTACTAACCTCTGTAACTTTTCAATTTGCTGTCGATGACTGTCACAGTCTGATGCACTGAATGGGGTGTGTGTTTCAAAGCTAAGTGGCTGGTCAGCTAGCTTCTTTTTGTATAGGTCAGCTTCTTCCAGGGCCTTCCTCAGGTCCATCTTGGTCTGAGTAAGTTGGGCTTCCAGCTCACTTATTCGTGATTCAAACACAATGCTTGGTCCTTCAAGACGTTTCTTTGTGCTACTCTGCATCTTCCGCTTTTCAGGCTGAAGAGTAAGAACAATGTCAATTGCCTGGATCATATACTTAATGAAGAAACGACACAAGCAGAATCATAAACCTGAGATAAAATCAGGCAGCCATATCAATTTAAGAAATGTGGGTGAAAAGCACTGGCACGAAAACCCAGGAAATGTTTGAACCAATTGGAATCAACCTTTAACTTCCTGATGGCCAATTGCAAAGGCTTGTAACCTTGTCTCAAATGCAAGGAAACTGGTATCAACAACATGTAATGAATGTGGTGATTATATTTAAGAATTTATGGTTTAAAATGAACACAAAATGAAGGAAAATGTACCCTTGAAACAAAAATTTATGTAGCTATTTAAATTAATTACACTGAATTAATACTACAGTATGAGAAAAAAATGTAATCAGTTAAAGGTACTGCAATCAAAATGAACTCTAATTCACAAGCCCACTAAGGTCATTTGCTGATTCATAACTTCCTGCTGAACTCCACATACCTTGTTCTCAACACTACTGTAGGTAACCACTCACTGTATTACCATCAACATCTAACTTTATGGGATACACCCTGATAGTGTCAATGCCCTCCAGTGCTCACAAAAATGTTGTTGGAGGTTCACTTTTCATCCATCCTTTTCTCTAAGGTCTGCACCTCACATATTTCAACACAACTGTCACAGGGTACATATTCTTGAAACGATACATTCAACTCCTGAAGATCAAGCCACTACAGTCTCAAAACATCAGATGCCAATCAATCACCCAGTGATGTGGTGCTGCATCCCAAAACAATGAATACCTCAACTGCACCATTATGAAAGCATGTGTGCATGTGCATATATGCAAAGGCTAACATCACAGCCAACAAGACAAAATGAAGGCCCTTAGCTCCATAATTGACAAGATGTATATTAAAAAAAATAATAAAATATAAGAAAAACATGAATGTTTCTCAACTCTGCAACTAACAGTTCTTATTTAAAGTAAACCAGCGAGGTACATGGCTCAAATTTCTGCCAACTAAAAAGTTACTGCAGCTGAGATTTTTCATAATTTCCCTCCTTCCAAGGAAAGCTAAGAAGTACTGAACCATGTCACAACGTTTACGTTCCCAGTCCTTATTGACTCAAATATCTTCATTTTAGCATTCTATTACTCCTGTTGTTAAGAAAGTGTCATGAAGTAGCTACTAATGCATTTCTGTATCACATAAATACAGCAAGAATTCTAATATGATGTTCATAATAATGACGGAATATGACAAATTTGGGACCAAAACACAATACTACTGAAACTGATTATGGCATCACAATATACATAGTGAAACAACTTGCTTTAATCACTGACCATACAAAAATGGTTAAAATACTGACTTCATAAGAATTTGGTGGAGGGGGGGGGGGGCAAATAAAACATTGTAACTTAAACCGAGTTACATTCAGTCTCTTCTGTGACACATTAAACCAGGAGTAGTCAGACTTACAATCACTGCCTTAGAGCTTCCATTTGTCTTCGAAAGTTCATCCTTCCCAAAGTGTGTCCCAGTGAGAATTGTTCAGGTGATGTTCAAATGCCTACCTTTCCTTCAGATTCCATCACCTGATCATCTTCATCACCTGTCTCAAAGCAGTCAAACACTGACTTCAGCAGGCCTGCCTTTTCCTTCTCATACAGACCTTCATTCTCCGAAATCACTTCCTTCACTTTAGCCAACAAGGCAGCTAATTCATCCTGGAACACATATTTGTCTCTTTATATATTTAATAATGCCTTATCATACGAGTATGCATGGTTCACATAGCTTCCAGTGACAGTTTGTGAAAAAAGCAATTATGGTCTGCTGTGAGACAGTAATAGATGGTAGGTGACACTGTCAATAAAGTACCATATAATCTTAATTAAGCATCACTTTGTAAAGGCATATTAAGAAGTGGAGGTAAAGCTCCTCAGATTCTTACCCTTAGTACTGGACAAAGGTGAGTTTCATGCCCATTCTTCTCCACCCCTGGGGAAAGAACCCCAAATACCCATAATAACTGATGCTAAGTGGTGCCCATAGCTGGTCTGGACACAAAAAGAAGAAGACAGGAAATGTATGTGTAATGTAACCGTAAGACACGTTCACGCAACCACTGTTGCAGTGGACAATCAATAAGTATTACGAATTCCAAGTGTGTACTTGTAGTCTTATGCATTCTGCATGCAATGTGCATGCACCATATTATCATCTGTAGTCTGCCCGACCCTACAATACTTTTCCACATCATCTCATAAAACACACAAATTTCTAATTAATTAAAAAGAGAGAGAGAGAGAGAGAGAGAGAGAAGGAGAGAGAGAGAGAGAGAATATAAAATGTGAATTCTGGGTTTCTCTAATTATGTCTGAAACATTTCTCATTCTAAGTCAAAAATAAAATACCTGTCATTCTTGTCCGATTTTGAATGAAACTTGAACTTTCTCAACACATTTAAAAAAAATATACAAATATCAAATTTCATGAAAATCTGTCCACTGGGAGTCGAGCTCTTCCATGCAGACATACGGATGGACAGATGGACAGACAGACAGACAGACATGATGAGGCTAACAGTCGCTTTTGCAATTTTGGGAACGCGTTTAAAGATGTCTTGTTCCAGCTGGGTATTGAACCCCAATTTCTCTGTCATCCAGTCCAAACCCCACCCAAAAATGATGGAGTTACCCCAAGGGGACCAAGCAAAATTCTAAACTGTGCAGTGACTTCATCTGTCCTATGTCAAAATATATCCTGAGTGTTTCGTTTTCAACATATGCAAATTATATTTTCCCCATAAAATGAAAGACCCAAGTTCACAGCCATGAAAACAACTAGCAATACTACTGCATTATGCATTTTAATTTCTACAGTACATACCCTGCAGTACTGTGACTCCTTCTCCAACTGTTCGATGTATTCCTCCTGCCGCTCAATAAATGCCATGAGTTCTGGGGGAGGAAGGGACCCTTCAGGTTTCAGAACTGTGTCCTGCCCTTCTGTTGTTCCTGTCTCACCCCCCACTACAACTGATGGCAAGTTATGGGTGCTGTAAGCATGTGGCAGTTTAGTTGCAGAGTCTGTGTAGAGTGCACGCTTGGATCCATACAGTGGAGCTCGATATGGGAGCAAGAAATGTTGGTGCTGATGACGAGATCTTTCACTTAATGCCACAGATTCTACTTCATCTCCACTATCATCAACTCTGTGAAACTGCAAGAGTAGAACAGCTTTATTACTAAGATGGTACTTCTTAACTCTTATCTCAGGCAATGACATGTTTCACTCTTTTTTATTACAACAACACATATTTTGGTGTTCAGTTTTTTTTTAACTCATTTTATACAAGAATATATCATTCACACAAACTACATGGCCTGATATTTGAGGTGATAATCGATACAGAAGTTTAGACTGTGATCTTCTGGGTTACAATACCATCTTCATGAAGCAACATGGCTTTCCAAAATGCTGGATTATTACCCATATGACAACACATGTCCTGTTGATGGAGTAAGCAAATTCCTCCAAAGCACTGATAAACATTTACATAAATACATATTGTTACAGCCCAGATCATAATCTAAATTTTGAAGGCTTCAAAATTTTGTTTGGTCAAATTTAAAATTATATTTGTTTATTCTGCTATACCAGCAGATGATATTACATATTACTGAGTGACATATGTTTCTATCATACAACCATCAACAGTCAAGTTTCTAATTATAGCCCCCTCTGCATTTTGATGCAAATACACACTTTCTTCAAGCCAACTTACCAGACATAGTCACTTGCAGAAACATCATCAAGTCTTCCAGAAGTTCATAGGCATTACTCTGTTCTTGTTACAATTCTTAAACTACTAAATGTCAGTCCCTTTAAAGTCCCTGTGCATGTGTTCATAAAGTCAACCCTTCCAAAAAAAAGTAAAGGTTAAAGGTAAAGTGCACCCTGTAACAGGCCATGAAGGCCCAGAGGTGGAGTGGAAGTATAGCTCTATTTGCTCCTTAACCTCAGTGCTAGATGGGGGGTAGGTGGTTATGCCACACCTCAGCCACTTTACCCTGGGAAAGAGACCCAGCACCCCTCGTACAGGCGGCTGGGTGGGGCCCAGGGCTGATCTGGATGGGTGCAGACAATCTCACCCCCACCAGGATTCGATCCCCTGACCGTCCAGCCGATAGTGAGTTGCAATTCTGACTATGCTATCCCAGTCCATCAACCCTAACAAAACCATTATTAAATTCTAGAGTTTGTATAATATTAGATCAATTAAACATGCCATGGAATGAATACCTCCTTACAGCTAGCTCGGTATGTCAAGAATTATGGGCAATTTAACAGCTACAGCATGGCACTGCCTGTGCTTGCAAGCACAGCAGCACAGACAGACTCCAGTATGCATGCACAATACCTTGCCATGGTAACTCATGCTAAGTTTTAGAATGGTTCTCATGCTCCTAGTCACAGTGTAGATATGCTACTAGAACGCATCATGGTGGATGTAGCAAACAGTCTGTAATTACTGCAAGTACACACAGTTGGTTCAGGATCATTTGGTGTAACGGTATCAGAAGTACTGAATACCCGAATTCTACTAATTATAAAAGTGTTGGCATAATTCATATGTCCACCAACACCAATGCAAGGTTCCAACAAAATTCAGCATATTAATTTTGGTTGATATCTGTCAGCCCTGTCTACATCTATACTAAACAAAGTTCTCTCAGTAAGATTTTTCTAACATCAGAAATGATTTGTCTCTTGGATTAACTGCATGACAAAATCTGTTTTACCTGAGAACTCTTGGTGGGAGAAGAGTGTGGTGAGTACGATTCTGCTAGAAAGTATTTGAGCCTTGCAACTGCCTCCCTGTAAGCAATGTCAGTGTAGTCTGGAGTTCGCTTCTTAAGTGAATCCATTTTGTGTGAACCAGTATATTTCCTGCAATGATTAAAAAAACGAACCCTAAAGATAGGAGACAGCAGGTTGTAACATCATGTTGTCTTGTTGGTAACCACAAATTTAAATTACCACTACCCTGACAGCCTCTACTCTCATATACTATAGGCATGTCACAAGAAGTTGTCATGGATGGGTAGGTGTAGTGGGAGGAACTTTATAGTACATTGTATCCTAAGACCATTAGTCCCCTTACCTGGACAACGGGAGAATGAAACAACACAGAAATCATATATGTGAGCCAGGAACAGGGTTCAGTAACAGTGGTTTGCATGCAGGCATGTAGCTAACATACCATCCTGTGAACACACTGCCTACTTGTGGCATCCTCAGTAAAAATATCCCTTGCCATTACTGCCATTCAAACATTCTTTCTGTCATATGTGTGTGAAGATTAGCTGAGCATATACGAACTTCATGTACTTCCCAATGTCATATGGATATTGGAAGGTTGCTGAAAACAAAACAAAGTAATTTTCTAATGAGGATGTATTTATTTTGTGACTAACAATGATGTACCTTCCAATGAACCAAACAACCAAACACTGGTTTCAGCAGTATGCATGGAGAGTCCTCCAACATTCAACACATGTAGTACCTCTAACAAAGTATTTTGCTGCAAGATTGATTGACTTCCCCCATACACTAGAAATGGACTACTGTGTTAAGGGCTCTGATTTACTAAATTCCCAATGGGACGAATGTTTCAATAGAGGCCGTGAGTATGTTAAAACGCTGTGTGCATGTCCTATGTACGTGTGCATTAATAAACTGTGCCTGCAGTACTATGTGCAGTACTGCAGTGGCAGGTTCCTAACCTTACTTTCAGAACATTCTTTGTACAGTATACATTTCCAACACACTTAACAGGAGATATGGCTTTTCTGACAGCAGGTCTTGCAGACCTCGCATTAATACCCTTACGAAGCTAAGAGTATTCTTAACCTCACTCTTCTCTGTCTACGTTATTCTTCCTTCGGTGGACTGAACAAGGGTTACGTGTTACTCATGTACTGGAGAAACAGCCCTTTACAGGGCACACAGTTCCCATCGCACTGTACAGTCCCAATTTCCTCCTCCCCATCCCTGGCTCCGAATGGTCATGCATGTCATCCGCGGTCAATTTCTTCATCCCACAACACGAAATTTCACCGTCGTTAAAATCTCGCTTCTCAAAAGCATACACTTGTACTTACCAACTAATAGGGAGGAACAGAATGCCAGGCAACGTTCACCACGGCACTTTTGATTACAAATCATTTGGAGTTTGTGTGATCTCTAAGTAAATAAATAAATCGATACAATAATATGGGCCATTATATTCTACATATAGTACTCTGGAATTCACAACCGCCTTAAACCCGCCATTAAGAAACAAACGAACGTGCGGGAAATCATGGCAGCCACACGTGAAACTTGGGAAATACCACAGATCAACCACATCACATCCGAGGCCGATAGCCGAAATACGGTCATCTTATGACATCCAAAACAGACATACACTTATGTTTTGACGTTAGTACTTGGTTTGTCACACGTTTGTCGATGCACACAATACCGCGGGCTTGACAGGAAAACCGTATTCTCTTCAAATATTAGTTCCGATGGTAGGTTTGAAAATAGTCTTTCTTTAAACTATATTGTAACTGTTTCACTGCCAAACGTTAGCTTAAAATAGTGTTTTGTAAACAACTTGAAAGTGCTAGTCTAATGGATTTGGCCTCGGGGGTAGACAAACAAACAATTCTAAACTCTAATGGAATTGGCCTGGGGTTAACAGACTGAGTCAGCAAATTTCAACTTCTAACATTTCTACGGAAAGGAATTCTGTCGGTTGCTAAGCTGCTGTCGAATCGTGTGAACAGAATTTAACTCCACTGTATCGTTTTTGTTTGTCAGTGTGCATGTTCTTACCGGCTTTCCCTGAGGTATAAAATGCTGTGTGATTCATTTAGTTTGTAGGTGAAATCTTAAATTCAGTAAAGGAGATTCATTTTCGTGTGTTGTGTAGAGAAAAATGTATTGCCAAAAAAAGAGCGCAATTTCAAGTTGTTTAATAAACACTATTTTAAGCTAACGTTGGTAGTGAAACAGTTACAATATAGTTTAAAGAAAGACTATTTTCAAACCGACCATCCGAACTAATATTTGAAGAGAATACGGTTATCCTGTCAAGTCCGCGGTATTGTGTGCATCGAAAAACGTGTGACAAACCAAGTACTAACGTCAAAGCATAAGTGTTTGTCTGTTTTGGATTTAGATAGGCCTAGGCGCTTAGCTAACTGCAAATTATTCACCAGATTCTGTTCCCTACATCCTCCAAAAGACTTATTTGGCAACAAAATACCGTCCTGTAGTAAAAGTTCTCCCTGCATATATTCGGACTTTCAATGCCGTTGCAAATTGTGTGTAAAATCACAATGTGTTAATAAAATAAGTGACTTTACTTTCTAGCCGATCCTCTAAGAAAAGGAATTCTTTGCAAGTTAAAAAATAAAACATGTATTTCATAATTTACGCGTTTTTAATCACGCCACAATCAACCTTCTGTCGGCTACCAAACCACACTCTGCTAATTAAGGTAAGAGTAAAAACAAAAATAAAAAGGGATAACTTGCATTGTATATATTTGTAAATTGAAAATTTTGTCTTTATTTTCCTTATTACAATATACCTGGGATAGGATCCTTTTAAAAAGAGATGGTTAAAGCAGCAGGATTCGAATATATAATCTTTGAACTATGAGTCCGGCATCTTACCGCTTCATCCAACTCTTTTCAAATACATAGGGCCATATAGTGTTTAAGTTATGTTTCAAAATTATAATATTTAAAAAATGGCGCGATGGTAGCCATATTGTAAGATGGCTGAAAGCGCTAATTCAAATTTAATGTTAGGTTTTAATTTAAAATACCGAGTCGGTAGCCATATTCAAAATGGTGGCAGGCGCTCATTCAAAATAATTAAGTTAAAGTCATTAACCTCACCCACCCAATTCAAAACTGCGGAATTCGAAATATTAATATCTAAAAATACTGCGCTAGTAGCTATATTGTAAAAATGGTGGAAAGCGCCAATTCAAATTTAAAATTAGATTAACACAATTTTAAAACTGCCGCGCTACTATACATGTTGTAAAATGGCGGACTTTAAAGTTAAGTTAACACAGATTTAAATAGTGCGCTGGTAGCCATACTCAAAATGGCAGCAGGTGGTAATTCAAAAATAATAACAAGATTTGAAAATGGCGCTCAATCAGTCATATTCTAAAATGGCGGACATTAAACTTAAGTTAGTGCTCATTCAAAATAATTAAGTCAAAGTCATTAACATCACCCGCCATATTTGTTTACATCAGCCCAATTCAAAATGGCAGTAGACGGCAAGCAGTCTGGCCTGTATATCATAAGAAAAGTTAAAGTTAGGTTAGCACAAATTTAAGACTACCGCGTTGGTAGCCATATTCAAAATGGCGGCAGACGGCAATTCAAATTTAAAGTTAGGTTTTAATTTAAAACTCGCGCGCTGGTAGCCCTATTGTAAAATGGTAGAAAGCGTCAATTCAAATTTAAAGTTAGGTTACCTCAAATTTAAATACCGCGGCGGTAACCATATTGTAAAATGGTGGAAAGCGCCAATTCAAATTTAAAGTTAGGTGAACACAAATTTAAAAATAACATGGCTTTGGTCATATTGTAAGATAGCGGAACGAGCCAATTCAAATAGCGAGCTGGTAGACATATTCAAAATGACGGACTTTAAAGTTAGGTTTAATTTAAAACTGGCGGGCGAGGCAGATATATTCAAAATGGAGGCAGGTTCTAATTAAAATTTAAAGTTAGGTTAAACAAATTTAAAAATGCCGCGCTAGTAGCCACATTGTAAAATGGTGGACTTTAAACTTATGTTAGCGCTCATTCAAAATAGCGGCAGGCGCCAAACTGTCTGGTCCTACACGGCCCCACCTGTCTGGCATAATTACGTCATCCGACATGTTTGTTCAAATACTACGTCATTTGTTTACATCACGTGACCGTCGCCATATTTGTTTACATATCAAAGGTTAAAGTTGGGTTATGGCGCCACTCTGGCATAATTAGTTCACCCGCCGTATTTGTTTATATACTAAGTAATTTCTTTACATCACGTGACCGCCGGAAGCAAGGTCGTCCGCCATATTTGTTTATATGTGACATCATTTGTTTACATATCAGAAGTTAAAGTTAGGTTAAGGCGCAACACTGAGATAACTAGGTCATCCGCCATATTTGATTATATCACGTGACCGCCTGGGTCAATATCGTCCCCCATATTTGTTTACATTGTGGCGTCATTTGTTTACATATTAGAGGTAAAAGTTAGGTTAAGGCGCCGTGTTTGTCTACATCACGTGACCGCCGCCATATTTTTTTACACATCAGAGGTTAAAGTTAGGTTAAGGCGCAACGCTGTCTGGGATAATTAGGTCATCCGCCATATTTGTTTAAATGTGATGTCATTTGTTTACATATCAGAGGTTAAAGTTATATTAAGGCGCCACACTCTGGCATAATTAGGTCATCCGCCATATTTGTTCACATCACGTGACAGTCGGAGACAAGGTTGTCCGCCATATTTGTTTACATGTTGCGCCACTTCCGGTCCAGAGGTCATTGACCCCCGTCGCCATGTTTGTTTACATAAGGTGATTGTGACGTCACTTTCGGGTCTCAAAGTGGATGACTTATTACTAGCGCCAGTGAGTAATCTGTTCCCGGCGTTTCGAAAGAATGTTGTGCAATCGTCTTCAAGGGTCTAGGTGTCCCAGAAATTTTTCTTACCATTATTCTTATTACACCATTAACTTGAATGTTGGTTGTAACTTCCATTGGCGGTTCAAATTTGAAAGATAATGATCTTTTGTAATTGCGGGATTTATTATTATATTCTAAGTGATATAAATGTTCTTAATTGATAGACTGAACCACAATAGTTGATTACATGAAACCAGAAATTTACCAAGTGAGTCTGGTCGATAAAGAAATTGGATCTCATTTCTTTCTGTGGCCCAATCACGGATACTGAGCTAAGCTATATGGAATGCGCCTAAAGTGGCACTAATGAGCGTTGTGGACACGCTCGCACAGTAGGTATTTATACGAAGCAGTCGTTGTGCACATCTACATTTAAGAATCGAGGTGATTTACACCACAGATTTTCTACTGTATGTGCACGTTGTTTGAGCCACTTCATCCACTGATGTTTGTCGGAATGTTCCCACAGCCCTGTTTCTTCAAGCACTGTTTTATGCACAAATAGTTTGATAGTCCTTCTACTACAGATGGTTAGTGAAGTGTTTTTGTTTCGTAATTATTTCTGATGCGAGTGAGATTAACTAACGAAAGAATGTCGTCATTGGCAAATGCTTAGCTTCTACTTCATATGCTTTACAATTCGTCGTTTGTTCATTTTATCATCTTATTCTTGCTGAAAGTATGAATGTTTTGTTTGTAGCCACTCCAAATAATATGCCCATCCAGAATTTTTCTTTGTGGGGGCGTCTGACCCCGAGGCTATATATAATTTATGCTTGATTGTAAAGATTATGTTATAAAAATCACGTCTTAAAATATAACTGTGACATGAAATTGTTGGCAACTGCACTTATATACATACAAATATACATCACATGTTCCATGACTCACTCACTTAATCCGTATCACGCGCTCTTACATTTTGTTTATTTAATTTCATATAAGACTTCCTAGGTTTTATATTTTATTTTTCGAAATTATAATATACTAGTCATCAGCCGATTTCAGGGGCTGATTTCGGCTGAAGGGTAAATCATGTAGAACGTTTTATATTATCGTGTCTACAAAATATATTGTTTAGACGTCGATTGGGGGAGGGGCTGCAACCCAGCAGCTCCCCGCCCCCTAGATACGCCCCTTCCTCAAATTAACTTTTTTTGAACCTGTACCAATTGTCGCAATATCAAAGATTAGAAATTGTACATTTGTTATGTGCTCGTGCGTGTCGCATCTGAAACTGCTGACAGAACGCTGTTAGCAGTGCGTTGATGAGCTCGCTGTAGCCACGGACTCGTTATGCAGCATAAGTATATTTATTCGTTATAAATAATGTTAGCTTTTCTGACAGACTTCTCGTACTTCATTTTATTGAGATGCTTCCTTATCCGCGTCACCCAAGTCATACATTCCAAAGTTTAATACTCGTAACGTAGCGGCTTATTGTTTGAAACAGATGTAAAACAATAGAAGCTTGCTATAAATTGACTCCTTGATTCTGTAGTATCGTTTACCTCGTAAACCCCTAAAAACGCGTTCATTCTTGTGCCCTTTACGTTCTCGCCACATCAAGACGGATTTTCACAGACGCACATAAGGATAGCGCTCGAGACGTGTCGCTAATAAGGAAGTAGCATGAACCCACAAGGAACATCCAGCGTGGTCATGCACGTATTTCATCGTATCTCCTGGCATAAAACAGAGGGTAAACCAGTTTTTTTTTTTTTTTGAAAACGCAAGTGGCGGATGGATACCAGGATGTTCTCCAGCTGCGTGAACACCCGCTTAATAGAATAATTTCCCGAGTTACGTCGTTCCGCACGTAAAGTCATTTACCCCAAGACCCGATGCTGAGGTCCCATTATCACGAGCTCACGCTCTATGATCTTGCTGAAATGTGGAAGCAAAGTTACCCTTGCAGAAGCTATGGAACCTGAGCCTCATCTTCATGAGAGGACCATGGTGATTTGTAAGCTGACTGAGGGGCTTGCGTTAATTGAAGCTAGTAAAACGTTGCTTTGGCGACACCGATTCGAAGCAGCAACAAATACGGAGGGAATTACGAGGATGTCTGCTTGCTATGAGCAGATTCTAAAGGTCTTTGTCTCGCCAGACTCCGGTGCTTGAATTCATTAAGTCACATTCAGGACTCCATGTATCGTCATTTGGCTTGTTGGACATTGGAGATGATGCATACGACCCGCCTACGATTCCAGAGGAGTGACTGCTCTTTTAATTGTTAAATGTCTGTCGGATTTCATATATTTGTCAATTTTACTAGAGTATAAATATTTGTTCCCCGACCAGAATTTATTTTCTGGAACAACCCTCCCAATTTTAACTTTGTTTTTATGAGAAAATCTGTCTCGAGTCATGTCGACAGTCTCGGAGCTAATTTTGATGTAATTTCTGGCGTCTAGACCGTTGAATTTAAATGCATCCAGAGGCAGACAGCTCCAAGCAGACAAAACAGTATTCACCCCCTCCATGTTGAACGGTTCCGAACAAGGAAAAAAAATTTTGTTCTAGCCTACATTTTTAACCATAATAAATAAATTAGTGGCGGAATGTTTCAGGGTGTCAACAAATGACAATGGTAGTTACTTTTCAGTACAATTGTCAGAAGCAAGGTAAAAGAATCAGTTTATACCTTCTGATATCTCATTCGTACCATCACGAATGTCAAATCCCAAGTCTGTAGTTCATAACCCGAAAACTTACCTTGCCCTGGGCTTTCTGTGCGAGTGCCCCATGTCCGAGGCGGTGAAGGCCCCAGGGTGGGTCACTCGAGGCCGTAAGTACGAGCGCAGAGAGCCCGCCAGCCGTGGCCGTACCATGAAGCTAGTGGTCCTCCGCGGGACAGAAGCACCGCCTCCTCCAAGCATCACACCCGTATGCGAAAAACAAGCGACCCGCGGCAGTTTTATCATGGCCTGTCCGATCGATCCATAACCTTGTTGCTAGGACACAGAACGCTTTAAAATTAGACATCTATATAAACCCGTTTTAAACCCTTGCATGTGCATAAAGGAGTTCAGCAAAAATTACAAATTAATGACTCTAAAAATCAGTACATAATATTCAACTGTGAGGAGACCTACGTTATTAATCCAGACATAATCTAAACGTTTCGCTATGTCTTCATGTTTTGAATTGTTAAATTTTTCTCTTCTCCAGAACGTCCATACCGGCTTTGTTGCCCACCCGGCCACCAATTCAGTGGGTATCGTGTTTCTTTCCAAGAACTTGGGCGACCAGGCAGTGAAGTTGACCACTCCCCTCCTACTACAGCCAAGGTTAAGAATGAGTGGAGCAGTACCTCTACTCCCCCATATACAGTTTCGTAACGTGGACAAGGACTTTACCTTACGATATGTTTCATATAATGTGTCGATCCTCACTAAATAACACGATCATGGTCGCAGTGGTCCTTCAGTGACTGTCATAAAACTATACTATAAATAACGATTTCTGCTTAAAAACTTTATTATCCAACCAATGCGCAATATATAATATGTAGATATATGAAAGCCTTCATATACAGTGAACTACACATACGCACAACCGGTCAGAATATGCTGCCGTAACACCAACTTTGTCCATGTCAACGGACACGATAGAATAATTCTTGTCATTTTTAGCCAAGCATTGTAAAGGCTCCCTGATGATGCATCCTCTGTAATCCGAAACATGTTGGAGCACTTTTAAATATTTTATAATTTTAATTGTATCTACATATTATATATTGTGCATTAGTTGGATAATAAAGTGTTTAATTAACATTGATGCACGGTGCAAACATGAAGAACGATTTCTGCTATTACCATATTACTTTACGTTCTAAAAATGAGCGTTAATACAACTTTTTATGATAATGAAGAAGATAATTTTAAATTCCACTGGAAGCTGTATTTGTTATATTAATTTTCCAATTTCATCTTCCCCCTCGTTCTTCCCACATCCCAAGAACAGCATACATGCTTCATCCAAGTTACCAAAGATGCGTTCAGGCCGAAGATAGGCCTATAGCCATCTGCTGTACAACGCAGTAAACTAAGTCCTCGCACCCCATGTCTTAGTGACCCACCGATTCAAACAAAACCAAGCAGCAGATTCTCCTTGAAGATCTGTTGGTTCCTCAGCTAGTCAAGAAATTCCCTGAACTTTACGGAAACCGAAAGTTCGTTGCCGCGTACACAGCAGCTCGCCACTTGTCCGTGTCCTGAGCCAGAAGAATCCAGCTCACAACCTCCGACCAGATTCTTTCAAAATCCATTTTTATATTACACTACCATCTATATCTGGGTCATCTTAAGTAGTCTTTCCTTCAGGTTTCCTCATTAAAACCCGGCATACATTTTTTCCCCATACGTACCAACCACCCCCCCCCCACATCGAAATTAATTCAATTTCCTTAATAATGTTTGACAAGAGGTACAATGCAGCCCATCGCTGTGGCTGTGCGGTCTAAGGCGTAGGTCTGCGGACGCTAGCCTCCTGAGATTGTGGGTTCTAATCCCGCCGGAGTTATGGATGTATGTCTGTTGTGAGTGTTGTGTGTTGTCAGGTAAAAGTCTCTGCGACGAGCTGATCACTCGTCCAGAGGAGTCCTACTGACTGTGATGCGTCGTTGTGTGTGATCGAGAAACCTCAAGAATGAGGAGGTGAAGGCCCGCGTCGGGCTGAAGCGCTAAAGGGGGGGGGGGGGGGAGACGGGAAAAGGGGGGTTACAAGTCGCCATTCTTCTCATTATGCAAGTTTCTCGAGCCGATATTTACTTCTTCCCCTATTTCCTCAATGTTCAAAACTAAGTTTTACACCCGTACCAAACAACAGGCAAAATCATAGCTCTGTGTATTTTAACCTTCATGGTAGGACAAAATATATTGAAACGAATGACAGAAAGCATTCCCCGAAATTAATGTGCTCTTAACTTCTTCGAGCACGATTTTCTGATTCGTTACTGTAGCATACAAATATACAAACTCTGGCACATTTTCAAAAGAATTTATTAACCTTCCTTATGCTGTGATGTGTCCTACATTCTGTTGACGGATATACACACATAATTACTCTCCTCAGCATTTACTTCTAGATCAGCCTCCTTACTGGCGACTACTGAAGATTTGATTTGTCTTTGCTGTATTTATATTTTCACCTAATAAAGTACCATCAGCGTAGACTGAAGCTGATGAGTTACATTTAATTTCGATTCGTAAGGGTTTTGTTCGACCTTCCTAATGGTTTCTTCTAAAGCGAAGGTAAAAAGAAATGGTGAAAAATCCTCTCCTGATTTCAGACAATTCTGGATTGGAAATGTATGAGACAAATATTTAATATCTTGAATTTACTATAGTTTTTAATGTACCTAACTACTTCCTTGAATACGTCAAAACTCAATCAGAATCTTCTACATTCAACTATAGACTGAAGTAACCCTGTTACTATTCAAAACACCGCAGAGGTTTACAGGATTAAGGCTACGACGTTGATATAAATGAAATACTCCTAACGTAGGTTACATGTGGGATGTCGTAATCACATTGTAAGAAGGATCAGTTATGCAATAAGTGACTAGAATTCAGACTTTACTGCAAAACTGAGATGACCACATTGCACAGTGTGTACAGACATTAGAAATGTCGCATCAGGATTAACAAACAATTAATCAACTGCGGTACACAAACTCCTGGAGATGTTTACACTTCAAAATTTGAAAATAAAGGGACCGTCTACATCCTCATGTTATGTGGATTTTAGACAAAACTAAAAGATTTATACTTCTGATATAAACAAATAAATTTCAGCTTTTAGGTAATTGTATTTATAACAAATACTTACGATGCCCACACGTCTTAAGATGACACAATCATGTCGAAACGCGTAACGCAAAACTTTGAGGTAAAAACTTGCATTACAAACCTGTGCGTACAACAACAGCATAATTCTTAAGTACATTATACGAGTAAGTTGCACGTGTCTGAGAATAAAGCACGACACCTGACATTATCAGAGTAGTAACATCAAGGAGGTTACTTGAGGTTGGGCATATAGGAGTAAATCAGGGAGTGTACAGGGGAGGGGGAGCAAATGCTCCTCCAATATTCTTTCTACCTAAGAATATATTTTTGGCTACTCAGTTGAAGAGCACCAAATAAAAATACAAATACTTTCCAAACGACTATTTGGGTGGTGTAAAGACAGAAAAAATTAAAAACCTGCGTTTTACGGGACGCAGATTAGAGGCACGGTCGATTCTCAACCCCCCCCCCCAAACCCTAGTTGCATTAGTTAAGTTACGCCTACGGCTGCGCATATATCTAGCATAGAAATACAAAAACTCTTTAAGAAGTATGGTGGGAAAACCTCTTGAAAAACGACTATTTGAGAACAGAGAAGGAGAAGGTAGGATATCATGATGTTTGGTAAAGGTGAAGCAATCCCTGAGGGTTCCAGGAGGTTGAGGCTCCCAGATTTCAAGACAATCGGCACATGAGGGTGGTAAGGTTGTAAGCCCTACGTACCGGCAGCCTTTACCCCCAGAAAATATTCCTGGTACTGTTAGAGGCTGAGTGAACTTCAGGGCCATAGTGCGACCAGAAGGATTATGTCAATACAAAATTCTAATGACACCATTGGGAATCGAGCCCGCAACCTTCCGGCTTGTAGCGCAGTGCCTCAACCAACTGCGCCACCGCGTGCCCCCTCATGACGTTTGGTATCTCACGAAAATCAGTTGGGAGGATGGCAGGTGACTGGAAATTACTCATCATCTATTAAGGACGGGCTTTCTAATACCAGCGGTGTTGAATCTTCGGTTCCATTAACAGAGTTCGTTCATTTCATAGTTCTAAAGTTAAATAAAAAAAAAATGTGTTCGACAGACATGAATCGAACTCCAGTGCATCAAATTTTGTCCAATCGGCGTATGGACATACGGCACCACCAAACTTCATTTTTACGGCGTTTTTGGTACATTTGTGTGGGTCTGAGCAGCGGGAAGGCATTCTGATGGTTTTCCATCAGTAATGTGGGGTCCTCGATCGAAAAGTTCCATCTTGAAACAAATAGATATCAGTTCCAGGTGGTGCTCGTCTCTCTGACCCTGCGGCACGCAACCCGCACCACCAGGAGCGAGCTGTTTACCAGGAACGCGAGTACCCTTCACGAACAGCAGTTGAAAATAAAAGAATCCTTAATTGGCCACTAACCCACTCTCTGATAGCGAAATCCGAAGGTTAAACGATAACACCACAACCTTCTTGTTATTCCCAAACGCGCAACCCATCTAACTGAAACGCATTTTAATATTAACCCCGCTGTTTCATGTGGCCGTTTTCTAAAAGGCTTCGTCATCAAAACTGCACACAGATTTCTTATGTCCTTCCCCAATAGGCCATATTAAAAGTCAATTATGATTTTTTAAATTATTCTAAGATTACGTAAAATCCGAAATATCCCACTTACGTTATCGTTCTTGAGTTAACACAACTTATTTTCACACAGCTATGAAATACGCTATAGCAGTGTTGCGCAAACTATTTTGCTCGCGGGCCCCTTTTGGCTTCGGAAAATAACCATGAATCCGCATGTCCTCGCTCACGTAAATATAGTGCCCGAATGATACGTATCGAAAATAAAAAAAAAATTGTATCTCGGAATTAATTTTAGCTAGCTATGAATACATACCAGTAGTATATGTAACAATGCACTGCATCATTTTTCCTTAACTGAAGTGACTCACTAACTTCGTGGGTACACAGGGCTTCTTAATTAGGTACTCTAACAATCGTACGAAATAAACACATCGCCAATTTAAAAAGTTCCGCTATTAATTTTAACAAAACATTTTTCCTTTATTAAAAAATAAGTAAACCTTATAGTGGTCAGTACAAAAATTTATCAATGGAGCGCCGGCATCCGCGGACCACACTTTGGGAACCACTGCGCTATAGGAATTGGCGTAAACTGAGGGCACTCTGCTTTTTTGTTTAGTAAGACTCGTTTCTTTCCGGGCGCAAGACGACCTCTAGGTCACGCAATGATAGTGGCTGTCACGACGCGAACCCTACAAATTGCCGCTTTATTGACCGTTCAGTCACGCACAGGAATTTTGTTGCCTTCCTCAGACACTGTCAGGTTGTTCATCTCCAATTCCAGTGTCTGGCTGACGTAGAGGAGTTATGTCGGTTATCCGAATGCAATCATATCATTTCTGTAAGACGGCCATAACCTAACTTCAACTAGATGATTTGTTGCCTTAACAGAGGTGGCCACCCAAAATACTTAATCAACAAATGTTACATTTCACATTACTATTTTTATTTAAAAGAACTGTCTTTAGATGGTAATAACGTTTTTGGGAATATGCTGCCTCCATCTTCGGCTTGGAAGTGATCATTGGTCTCAAGCACAAAACGGATCAAAGACCACAATGGTCAGTATTTCTAAGAAGCCAGCTCATGCCCTGCATGGCATAGTGATGAAGCATAATTATTGTCCAACTTAACTCATAAACACCACTTTCATCACTGCATATCCAATGCGTGTATGTATGAAAGGGGATTGCTACAAGAAAAGGTCAATTTTCCAAATTTTCTAATTATATGCTTAAGTAAAATTAATGTTCAACAACATAACTCAACTCATTAATACCAACTTCCATCAGTGCATGTCCGGTACTGGTATGTACAAAGGCTGGAAGGCTCAGAAAAATGTGGATCAGAATACAAATTTACCAAATAGGTAATAAAATTGCAGACAGAGGAATATGTCATATGTGACAGACAGAACTGGAATGTGCTTAAAGGATGTGTGCTATATGACATGGGAAAGGTTTAATTTGTACATATTTAGAGTTTCTAGTTAATCAGGATACACAGATTCCAAAACCTAGCCAAATAACAATACTTTATTTCTGTTTTGGAGTTGTGGCACATTGTTAATATGAATTCCAATGTTATACAGAAAAACACAGTTCAAAATATTTTTCAGAGTTTAGAAATGAATGAGGTTCAGTTCTTAGGTTCAAGTGTGTGGATTCTGACATTAATGTTGCCAGCAATATGAATTTCTGTTAAACAAATCCATGGCACACTCCCAATTTTCACAACCACCTTCTTTATGGTACAGTTTAACATCATTCCCTCATACACACACGCGTGCGGGCAGGCACGTGCACACATGCATGCACTTAGCTTATTGATTGTGATTTCTGTGCCTGAAATTTTCCAAGTAAAATTTTGTGTGAACCTCTTGTTCTCCAAAGTGAGCTGCAGGTCCTGCACATCTCGACTTTCTCGATGTAACCACATTAAAAATATCAGGTGAAGATCACAAGATATGCAATTTCTTTCAGCAATTATCTCCACTTCACAAGTTAATATGTTTTCCTCAAATAATCCAATGTTCCTGAGCAGCTTCAATCTACTGTTTGAAGTGAAGTTGCTTCCATTTCATTTTCATAATTAAGAAACATACCATCACATAAGAAGGCATATAAGAAAATGTAATGTCAGAAACTAAAATACAATCACAGTCACATTCAATTCAGAACTTCAATTTTCACCAACTCTCAGCATGTTATATAAGATACCTCATTACATCTTACAGTTTTCTATTTTTAGGGGTGTGCACATCCACATATATATTTTTATCTGTACTCATTCAGCCAACATAGTATCTGCATGTTTCTACAAGTATTTGTGTTGAACAGCTGATCTCTTTTCACATGCAGTAAATGCTTTATACCATATGTCCTAGTTTTATTTTAAAACTGTTTTAATTTTGAATTATATTTTATTGCTTATTAGATTTGTTCCTCCTTTGCACTCATCACTTTCCTTTGCTCATTATTATTTAACCACTGAGTCAGGCACTTCTACTATTCCTGTTTTTAGCATAATTTCCTACACTGTGTGCTTTCTCAATATGTATATGTGGTTTCCTTTTTGTGTTGAATCAGTTACTGGTATGGATATATATATATATATATTGTTAATAGGATTTTGTTTGGGAGTCCAGACTCATCTGTCCATGGACTCAGACAGGAGTATATATATAAAATACACAACCACAGACAATACAGAATATTGTGGTAACTTAAAATATTTTACTGAATGTTACATTTCAAACACTGTAAAAAAAAAGCTCCTGCCATGACTCTATAAATGGGTGAAAACATGTTTGGTCCTAGATAAATAGATGGTATTATAGTTTATGATAATTATATTCCACATTGTACTGAATTACTGACCTTCAGTCTCTGTTGCCTTGTAAAGAAACCAAGCTTTTTTAATGATGATTCATATCTTCTGAATATGATTCCACATTGTTTGGTATATAGTTGATGTTTCAGATAAGTCTGCTACCTCCATCTTCACGACTTAAGCAGTCTAAGACGAGTAGATGTGCCAGAAAAAATAGGTACATTTATACACAAGGGTGAGTAAAGTAGTGTGTCAGTGGAAGTGGTGACATGTAGATGCAGTGCACATAGGTAAAACAAATTAAGATCAAGACAGCTGATAGTACAGAAAGGAAGAGGATGAGTTTAGGACATAATGGGTAAGAAGAACTGGGACATTAAACACAAGTTGTTTGAGATGCAGTTCACTAAGCAGTCAAGGGATGGTACATGAGGTGACAGGGAAATGTGTGATCATGGCTACGTGTGACCCTGAAACTGGCAATAATGCCAAGGATGTGTATTCATATAGGAAGGCTTTGTCTTTTATTTCAGGAAGTGTATCAGATATTGCCATGACCTGCTCATGACAAAGCCATCCTCCCTGTTCCTGTTGTTGGGATGGAACTTTATCTCAATTGCCTCCCTTACGATAGTCTTGGTAATGGGATTTGGTGGAAATGACTTTGGTTTTCTGGGCCACATACTGCCAACTGGACTGGTGATGGGTTATGGTGTTATGGCTGGGAGGTTATGGACCACTGTCCCTTAAGTCCCTAACTCACTCCCAATGATTTCCATCTCTTTGGGCCCCTCACAAAGTATCTGGCTGGCAAGGTATTTGTAACAGATGCTAACATGAAGCAAGCTGTCACCTCCTGGCTACAAAAACTTGATACTGAACTCTTTATGCTGGGATACCTGCCTTTGTGCCAGAGTGGAACAATACATAAATGTCAATGGTGACTACGCGGAGATTAGATGTGTGCCACGAGCTATCCATGTGCCTACATCAGAATGAAGTTTTTGGTATCAGAATGTTTATCTAATTTTTTAAAAATTCCTTCAAAATACACCCTTTTTCTGGCATGGCTGCATAGGTTCTGAAGTTGGTGGCAGCAAACTACTTCAAAAAGATAGTAACCATTTACCAGTTGTCACAACTCAAATTCCAGAAGACACAAATTTTCATAAACACTGCTCTCAGAGCCTCAAATCTCTCAAGTTTTGGTAACATTCAACATTTGGCCCGAGTCTTGCATATAAAACATTTACAAAGAATGCTGAAATTAGTGACAAAGGAACCACAGATCTTAGCATTGGAAGTATGCACTACAACAGTTTCTTTCTGTACAGAGAAATGGCTACTTCATAGCTTTTTTGCTCATATATAAACATCATCAACATACATTTACACACAAATATATTTATATAATACTGCTGTTCTTGTATAGGGATAAACTGTCATTCATGACCCATCTGAAACAGGTATCCTACTTTCATCACGAGCCTTACAATAGTGTTTATCCCCTAAAAATTTAAAAAGTCTAAGGGCATACATAATCCTTCCTACACATAACTGAACTAAAATTAACAAATCTCATACCCTAGAAACAGCACTCAACTGACCTCAAGGTGAAAGTAAGAGAACCATAAATTAACTACACAACATATAACATATCATGTGGCAGTGTTTTAGATCTCTCATTACATTTCAGATACCATTAGTCCATGTTACACTCTTTTGTTCAGTCAGTTATTTTACAAGCAGTAATGACTTTCTTGCTTTTATCCATCCAAGTTCTTTTCTTTTTGTACCCATGCAGAATTTGGTCAGAATTTTTCATGACTAAGCAGGTTCTGCATTTCAAAGGATTTTGAAACCACTGGTTCAATACCATAACCTTTGCACCATTCCCCACTGTAAAACATATTTCTGTTGTGATCAACATTAAGTTTCTGCTTTGTTATCATCATGATTCTTCCCAGTATTAGATCCCGCTGGAACTTAACTGATATTTCAGGACAGTATCTTCACATCTGAAGATACTTTCTTACCATCCTCTTCTGTTGGACTCCTCATGTGTTGAAACATCATCTTCAACCTGCCTGTGATATACAATGCTTAAATTGATGGGGAGCTGGCAACCTCTTCATGTAGAGAATGATGTCAGTGCTGGATGGAATACTGAAAAACATGGCCTGTTCAGAAGCTCAAAAATATAACAGATCAGTTACTCGACTTGTTTTATAAGATTACTGTCTGTACTTTAGTAAAGCTTCCAGTTTTGAAACCACCAGCTTCTCCACCTTCCTCCAAAACACTAATACCTGATTTTCAAAGTACACAGCATTACATTCAACGTGACTGTGTTATCAGTATTCACCTGTGAGAACCTCAAACCATGCTTCTTACTGGCAAAAAGTCAACTGGTAGGACTTTTTATTTCTTTCAACATATTACAAAAATAATACCAGCCTGACTGCTGTCTTAAGTGATGGGATGCTGTGTAATATGGCAGGTGATTAATGCAGTCTTAATATTCACTGCCATGAGAACATGAGGTGTCAGAATCAGCCTGATATTTATGAAGATGACACACGGAAACAGTTGAAAAGATAGTGACAGGAAGACATATATAATTCTAAGAGATCAATGTTGTGATACTAATGTTCTGAATGCACACGCCCTGACAATAAAAGTTATGATTCAAAAGATGGGTACATGAGGAACTGGAGCAGGTGTTCAGTTACCTGCATACCACAGAAAAATTCTGTTTACATTTAAATGCCAAATGAGGGAGAGAAGGTACTTTCAAACTAAGAACTGCGACCCACAGTTGACATGTAAACAGAAATGACAAAATGTTAAGAGTGGTAGACTTTGTCACATCCAAAAACCAAATTGTCAAAAACACAATGTGCCAACAATGCAACATTCATATATGCACTTGGATCTCTCCTGATCACATCTTGATACATGTCAGTCAAGTACAATCTGAATAATGTAAGATGTGAAATTAGTAGACATTTTAGGTGTAAAAAAATAGGGAATATCTGAAATATGAAACTAATAAACTTGAAACAAACAGGCAGAACAAGAATATTAGTGACTTGTACAGAGGCAGAAAACAATTAAAAAACGGTTGCCAGCCTAGAACTTAACAAAGGATTAGAAGATCAACTTGCAGTATTTTGAACAGGTGGACAAATCATTTTTATCAGTTACTGAATACACAAGAGATTAATGTTGTCAGGCAGATTAAAATACATACAGATTAACCACCAGTGCCCTAGCCTGATGCCTTTGAGGTTGAGATGGCTACTGAAAAGTTGTAAAGATACATATCACCAGTACATTATCAAAATCCAGCAGAAATGATTCACGCAGAAGGTAGAATAATACATCCTGAGATCCCAAGACTTGCTTCAAGAGTGCAAGGAGCCTGTTATCATACCTACTTATAAAAAGGGTGATAAAAATAACTGGTAATTATCGATGCATATTACTGTTACGAGCTACAGTAACAGTAGGCTGTAGGAAACTGAAAAATGAGAAGCTTCATGAATTTTTTACTCCTCACCAAATGGTGTTAGGGTGCCCAAATGGATATCATGGGGTGGGCATGTGGAACACAGGGGGGATAAGAAAAAATGCATACAGGGTGCTGTGGGAAAACCTGAAGGCAAGGGGCCACTTGGAAAATCAAGGTCAAATTGGGAGGGTAACAGTAAAATGGATCTTAAAAGAAATAGGATGGGAGAGTGTGGAATGGATTAATCTGTTTCAGGATAAGGGCATGAGGCAGGTTTTTGTAAATGTATTAATAAACCTTTGAGTTACACACAATGTGTGGAATTTCTTCACTATCTCAAGAACTATTAGAAGGGCTGTGCTCCAGTGGAGTTTGTTAGTTACTGATGGTAATAATTTTTCCAGTTAACTACACAATGTATTGTTATGCATGTGGTCAAAAAGTCTGTGTCTACAAACAAAACTTAAAATTTAATTAACATTGTTTTAATCTTTGTTCAGGACCTCTACATAGCCAAGTTTTTAAACTCGTGTACTAATACTGGCACTGTCATTTCTTGTAAGATTTTACGTTGCTTTCACTCCCAATTTTATTTCTCAAAGACAATTTTGTTATTGCACCACACATTTAAGTTTATCCAGTTTAACATGCCCTGTACAGTTGTATGATACATCACAGCCACAGTAATCAAAAGCGTTTTATCTGTTCTATGTTAGTATTATTTACATGATCTTCAATGTCACTGGGAATTTGCTTCCAATCATTATTATTTGAAGGTGCTGAATCACCTGTCTTAAGTGTCTTCATCTGATATACATCAAGCCCTTATTTTACACCCCAGATATGTTTCTGAAAAAGTGGCTTTAAATCAGAAAGGTGCAAAAAATTATGTTCCTATAAGAACTACAGGAATAAATATGGATTAGTGTAAGACTGCAGCCAGCCAAAGGGTGTTAAACCAAAAATGAGAGGGTATAAATTAAGAAGTGGTGTATACTGGGAAGGGGTATTAAAGCAACAAAGGCATAAAACAAGGGCTATGTGTAATTATGATGCCCAAAAAACCACACTTTCTAAAGGATTAATCATGTCAATAGGGAATAAAACTCTGACAGCCCTTGCGAATGATTATGGATAGTTTTCAAATCACTAAGAGTTTTACTCTCTACTGACAAAGCATTTCACTGCATTTATTAAGGATGAGAACATCTGATTTTCTTTTGATCCAATCTAACATTTTCGGAGCTCATCTGCCTGTTGGTGCTGTCTGTTATTTTTCTACATGTGTACATAATACTGCATAAAGTTCTCAATCTCCAGCCGCTTGGAGGCACGATACCTCCTCTTGCACAGCATGTCACGCATCCTTTGCCGTGCCAGTTCTTCTGCTGACTGAGATGCCCGATACTTCCTCTTTCGGAGTTTATCACGTTCCCTCTGTCTCTGCAAATTTTCTTCAGTCTGAGATGCCCGATACTCTCTCTTGCGAAGTCTGTCACGTTCTCTTTCCATTTGCAGTTCTTCAGATGTTTTTGAAGCACGATACCTTCTCTGGCGCAATTTGTTTCGTTCCTTTTGCCTTTCCGTTTCCTCTTCCGTTTTATAAACTCGTGGTCTACCACATCGGCGTCGTCTTCTTTTAATGCTTGTCCTCTGACCTGTTTCATGTGCCCATCTCTGCGGATCCACCTTCATGCATTCTGACCAAGCATCGCAACTGTCGAGACCAAAACAATTAGTTGAGACTAATATCCTTTTCTATGAAGGTTAGTTACAAAAGATGCTCTTAGGGTCACTACTACTAACTATGTGAACATCAGCTCAAAGTCCTCAGTATACAGCTTATTCATACTGTGAACTCACAAAAGCATTGTTCACCTGACAACAGGGTAACAGGTGGATTACCAAATCACAATTCTGACTATGGAACCAGGACAGTACAATTGGTAGCAGTGCTACTGACAGGCTACATTACCATGGTTCAATTCACAGCAAAGCTAAAAACATTTCTCTTTACCACCAAAACAAAACCAGTCTGTGGGTTAACAAGTTCTCCTACACAAAGGGACACTTCCCCAGTGCAAGGCAGATGGAGCATCAACATGACCACTTGTCTCAGTCTAGTGCCAAGATTAGGAATACATATGCTTTACCTGAACATTTTCTCATGTCTTCATGACATGATGTTCAGGCACACAGGGCAATTTTACAAACGATCATGCCTTTGTGTTGCAAACTACCCTAATTGCTGAAAAAAATGTTATATTCACCCACAGCAAACACTGTATGGATGCCCTGCCAACTTTTGACTATCAATATCCAACAGACACACTTTAACATACGATAAAATGTTTGTAAACATAATTTTTATTGTGAAAACAGAAAGTAATAAAGAAACATGTATTAATGGACACCAGCAAGGGCAGATTGTGAATTGCTTGCATTCAGGCTAGAATAGAAAGAATTCAGGCTCTGAATGGGTATGGGTAACACACTTCAAATAAACTTTTGACTTGGACAGGGCTGGGACAAATGGTTTTAATATTCAAATTCCAAAATTGTGGCCTATGCAGACTTCTACTCATCACTAATAAGGAGGACAGTAAAGCAAAGGGAAAGTGACCCCATTACAGGCCTGGTGTGGCCCAGAGGGTGGGAAGAAGTATAGCTCTACTCTTCCATGACTGCGGCACTAGAATGGGGTGAGTGGTCAGCAGCACGCCCCGGCCGCACTTTACCCCCGGGTACCCATTTTACAGAGGCTGGGTGGGCGCCAGGGCCAGTCTGGACAGGCAGAAAATCTCGTCCCCACTGGGATTTGATCCTGGAAAGTCCAGCCCGTAGGGTCGAATAATGAGGACAATCTACAAGTAAATGCACAGCAAGACTTGGGCATATTTTCATGTCACATTCCAAAAGAACTGGATAAAATCATTACTGTCGTATAAAATCAGATAATAGGTCTCTTGAAGATGTGGCAAAGTTCAAATATTCAAGAATTATGCTAATACATGAAACTGTTTTTGACAAAATTTAGAACATACATTTGGAGAATTCATCCCCAACACTAATGAAATGTTGTATGAAGTCAGATAAAAAAGTACGTATGTAGTACGAATACTGACATGCAGTCTGACAAGAAAACATTTTCAGAAAACCAATATTCATACACCTAAGGAAGATTAAACAATAAGTAAATGCTATTACTATTTACTTCCTTCCTAGGTTTATACATAAGTTCAGACAGCCAATACATGAGATGTGTGTGCAAAAATTTTACACTAATCATTTTCCATCCAAGTAACTGTTTTATACTTACAGAAATTTCTACAGAATGAACATCATGATAATTATTGTGTTGCAACAAATCTCCTTCACAGCTATATTACATAAAATCAATTATTCAACATTAATCATAGCATTTGTCAAACACATGGCACAGAATGATGGAGTACAATACAGCAAAGATCCACTAGACAGCTGTTGTGGATATTCCTCACATGCTATCCTACAAACCTGTTTCTTTCTTTGATCATTCCAAAGTTTTAGTCTTAGGATCTTTTGAACATCTTTAATTTGTACAAATTTAAACACCTGACTTTTAGTTTTCCACCTGTCTTTCACAGTCTCTTCAATTCACATGGTTCACCAACATTATGTACATTTTCTTTTGTATCTTGTGTGTGTGTGTGAGAGTAGTGTGTGAGGTACTGGGACATGTTCATGCACCCTACTTTGTTACTCCCATCTTTCAATCACGGACACCATGTAATCCCAAAAAGTCAGTGCTATCCAGTATCTCCAGCACCATGTCATCACCATCTTATGACTAAGCACTTATCTTTATCTGCATTACTATTCCTCTAAAACTTTGTCCAACCATCTTTCCATATCTTCACTTGTTAGGGTAGCTCAAAGCTTTCACACGAACAATTTATGTTCCCTTCCCCTCACAATTTCTTCTTTCAATTTAGTGGCTCTGTATCTCTCTTATGCCACTTGTTTTGTTGTGCCCTTTGAAACTGAAGCTGCAGTCATACACACACATCTCCTGGGCCTTCTTGTCCTATCCCTATCACACTTTCATAACTCTTCACTGTTAAAACCAGGAGGCAGGAAAAAAACAGTCTCCATACAATATCTATACGAATTGTGTGGTACTTCTTGTTCAATAAAATGAACACAGACATACAGGTTCCATTTCTATTATGTTCAAAATTTGCAGAATATGACAAAGCCAGGTCAGCAAAGTCAGTATAGTGACTATGCTACAGGCTGGACCATATGGGGTTCAAATCCTGGTAGAGGCAAGAGAGTTATCAATTTTCCAAAACATTCAGACCAGATCTGGGACCAACTCATCTCCTATTCAAGGGTACTGGGGGCTCTTTCCCTGGGGAATTTGGCCAGTGCACACGGCTCACCAGTCACCATCATCCACTGCCAAGGTTAAGAATGAGTGAGGCTATACAACCATTCCCCCCCACATGCATTCGCAGCATGTACAGGGACAACTCTTCCTACCGTTTTATTGCACATTCTCTTTGCCATCTTTACATACATAAATTAAATACACCATACATAAAATACATTTCAAAATATGATGTAAATTACACAGCATTTCATCACTTCTGAAGGCAGTAAAGAGGTAAAGCAATTCCATTACAGGCCTGGACAGGCCCTGAGGGTTCCAGGAGGATGAGGCTCCCAGATTTTAAGACAACTGGCACATGAAGGTGGTAATGTTGTCAGCCCTATGCACTGACTGCCTTTACCCCCCAGGAAATATTCCTGGTACTAATTTCTGTTAGAGGGTGAGTCGACCCCCAGGGCCATAGTGCAGCCGGAAGGATTATGTCAATAAAAAACTCCACTGACACCAATGGGAATTGAACCTGCGACCTTCCAGCTTGTAGCATAGTGCCTCAACCAACTGCACCACCACACTTGAAGGCAGTATAAAGTTGTAATTCACAAAGCATTAACTCTTAATCTTGAAGTTCCCTGGTCAAATACATTAGACACAAAACAGAATTCACCTTATACTAAATCTTTTGCCTCTACAACAAAACCACTGAAACCTGGCATCTGAATGGCAATGATGGCTAGATAAGCTTGAGAGCCATAAATAAACCACCACCAGCTTATGTACATCACATTTACACCAGCCAGATTTAAGCAGTAGGCCTGCACAGAATTTCAAAGACACAAATCAATTGTCATAAACCACCATCATTCACAAGAAAAAAAAATCCTCTTGGATGCAGGTGGAAGGAACACTCATCAAGGCTCTCTGATCACTGTCACATCACCATGTCCCAAACTCCTCCTCCAACATCACATTGTGTACATACAGCTTCATCGTCACACCATTAGAAGAAACTTTCCACCATTTAACAAAACAGCCATCTTTATAGTTTAGCCATGATATGACATTCACCTCATTTTCTGGTGACCAGAAATCTTCCCAAACAATTTCATATTATTCAGTATAAATGACATATTATCCAGTCATTCAGGTAAAGTGGTAGGTAACCTTATTTAGTTTGGACCACAACTGAATTCATCTGCTGAAATTTAGCAGGTATTCTATTAGGCTTCATTAACCCCTGCTCATCCATTACTGTTACATGTGAAAAGACACTGTAACTCAACAGGTTGCAGATGGCCTACATCCACGTTGGCAATGGTCGCCTGCAGGGTTTCAAGATTTGCATTCAATGCCAAACATTATGATCACAATACCAATAAGAATGAGATGAATGGGGTATGATGCATGCATGGGGACAGGAGAAGAGAAAACTGTATGGAGTTTTAGTAGAAACAATGAAAGAGAAGAGGCCATGTGGAATACCTGATATAGATGGAAGGATAACAATAAAAATGGATATTCAGGAAGCAGGATGTGAAAATGTAGGCTGTGATAGCAATCAGTGGTGGGATCCTACTAACATAGAAATAAGCCTGTGAGTACCACATAATTGGAGACCTTCACTAGCCAAGGAATTCCTGTACTTGCTTCTCATTAAGGACTCAGCTTCATTAAGTTAATTACTTAACAAGAATCATGGAGGCATGTAAACAATATTCTAATGCACAGAACCCAGCAGAACTGACTGGAGTAAGACAGAAGCAGGTACAGAAGCCAGTACCAACCCAAGCATCTTAGAGTGATCACATGATACATTTGATTCAAACTTAAATGTAATTTTACATATAACAAGTCTCATGGTTCACTTACAATTCATATTCAAATAAATACAATATACCACTGCACACACACACACACACACACATATATATATATATATATAACCATTTTAAAAGGTACCAATTCTGTTCAGGCACCTGTTATGTTGGACAAGAATAGGAACACAAAGTAAGCAAACATTTTGCAGTATCTGTTTTGACATCATGTGTACCACAAGTACACAAAGTAAGTTATCCTTGTGACTGCTCATCACGAAACAATGCACAGTCATCACCAATTGCATACAACCACTTCCCATATGGGGATGACTTCAAATAAGTGCTGCTATGTGTAATTTGTCAATGTATCCCAATGGAAAATGTCCACCAAAGAAAAAAGTGGGTTTGAAAAAGAACAAAGCTGTGACATCCACTAGCAGATAGAGGCCAGTGATGATATATGAGATAACAACAAAAGGAACATTTTAATTTCACGCAGCAATACTGCGACACCATTCCTTTAAGACTGATGTATATTCGACAGACTGACAATTCTCTCATGAACTATATAAATCATATGTGGGTTAACTACTATCATACAACACAGTTACATGAACATGCATGAAATTAAGAGCTTGTCCCATAAATATAACCAAAGATTTATTTATGAGATTGCATAGTGTAACGGTGGATTTTCAACAATTATGAGGTTTTTATGGAACTGAGGAAAAACCACGCCGTGAATAAACAGTGACACTTCCAATAAATTACATGTAAAGAACAGCAAACATTTTCAAATTTCTTCTCTGTCACAAACTATTTTTTTTGTTCTTATTCTTGTTCTGATTCTACAGTAAGATCTATGTTTTCAGGGCTGACTAATGACATTTTTATTCATGACTGCTGTGTGCAAATTCCTTGGGTGTATATATTCAATAAAGGCTGCATTATTTCAGAAATCCATGCTCTGCAGCACTGTGTGCACAGTATCAGAGCCATCTTTTAATATGTTTTCTAGGTTTCCATGTTTCATAATATCTCTTCCTCTTCTCTTCAGTAGTCTTTCCCTTTCATGATGCTGCTCCAGTTTGTAACCCGACAAAGATGCACAAAATTTTCTCATAAATATTCTGTTTTGTTCTCTCTGTCGTTCAAGCTGATGAGGTGTTTGGGCTATTACAGGCTTTCTTTTACATTTCCTGCTTCTACTGTGTCATTGCTTCATGTCACCTGGCTTACACAGTTCAAGGACTATAGGCACGATGATCACATGTTACAATGTCCTGTCTCTCGTCTTCACCTTTCAATTTCTTCATCTGTTAGTGATGCCCGGATTCTTCTCATGAACAAACTTTTCTGTTCTTTTTCTCTTGCATGTGCTTCTTATGACTTGGATGCCTGACACTGTCTCTTTCACAGTTGGTTCTTCTCCCTTTTCTTTGCCAGCTTCTTCTCTTCAATGACATTAACATGCTTCCTGGGTCTTCCTCTTTTACTCGTTAGTTCCATACATCCATCCCATGTCATTTTACTGTTAAAATCAACAAATAAAAACAAATAATGTCTTTAAAATTCTTATAGTACAAGAACTGCACTCAAGAAAACACACCTTGTAGTGTGAACCAACATCTGTTCCACACCTCCTGATGACAGGATAAAAGTGAAAGAAGCACCAACATATTTTTCACTGTTTTCACCGAACACAAAAAATTTCAGAACATTAAACAATCTGCTACCATAAGGAGAGAGGAAGAGGTGGAGGAGGAGGGAGAAAAGGGCAGAGCAGGGAGAGGAGAATGAGAATGAGTTTTACAAAATTTTGTTTGAACAGGGCATGGGGACTCAATATGGGGATCTGAGTTTCTGAGTAATTGGGAAGTAGCCACATGTTTATTGTATGCATTATTCTTATCATTACACTTCTCACTATTTTGTAAGGGTTATCCAAAAAGCTTTGCAACACTTGTTATACTTCAGTCAAAATAAATAGGAAATGTCTCCAATTTTTTCTGCGGTTAATATAAGGCTGTGAATCTGATATTAGCATAAGAAATGCTTCTGCTTTCCTCATTGCAACTTCTCCAAATACTGTGCACAATGCTAGAGAATAAGGGCCACAGCTTTTCAGCAGTTGATACTTATAAAAAAATATTCAGTCACAGAAATCTATCTATGCAGCACCTGGAAAGAACAGAATGGGAACCCAGCTGAATATGCCCCTTCCCCTGTCAATATGGCAACTGCACTTAGTCTTCAGTGACAACATTCAGTAGATAACAAATGCAAAATATAAGATGCAGTCAGAAAGAAAGAAAGAAGGAAAGGGAGGGAAGAACTTCACAGTAAACATATCTTTAAGCATATCACTGTATCTTTGACATGCATATACAACACTGTAAAATTCATTATGTTAATGCAGAATTCCACTGGAGGGTGCTGTGTGGAATTTATTTAACAAAATCACCACTAATACATGCTATGTAGTGTAAAATGATGGGATGGTAATGAATAATGAATTAGGAAGGATGAGGGCAGAAGCAGTCAAGCCCTAATTTCATGTTCTATACCAGAACTTGCATTGATAGAGTAAGGAAAACCAAGAAAAACCTAGGTCAAGATTGTCAATGTCCCAGCTGATATTTGTACTGGACACCTCCCAATAAACTTCAAAGTATTCATGCTTACATTAAATTGCTTGGTTGACAAAGTTACACCACATGATAAGATTCCTTCCACAGTATGCATATGCCTTCCAACTATTAATTCTGTGTCACTTCCACATCATCACCATAATCAGTTTTGGCCCCAAGAAGGTTGCTCTGGCACCAAAAACAAATTCAACAACATCTGTGAGGTCAAAGATTTAAAACTCATAAACAAGGGGAAAGCATTGAAATGATGACTGAAAGAACAAGATACATAATATCAAATCATTCAAGAATTCTTGGATTAAAACAAACAAATTTTAAATAAATGAAGACATGGAATTACTTCTGGTAAATAACTATAAACAATGGAGATATAGAATGTCCCTGAAAATTCCAAATATGTATTAGCACCTGGACTTTAGCATGACAACTTTGGTGTTTTTAGTGATAAGGAAGGATAAAATTCCCAAAAAGACACAAATGCTTTAGAACAAATGCTATCAAGGAAAATTAGTTCAAGTCAGTTTCTTCAGAGATGACATGGGTCATGAGACAAACATTAAAATGATAGAGAGTTCCTATGGAAAAGCAGAAAGTGAATTTTCATTATCCATGTACTGTTCCAACTTCTACACATTTCTGTAACATTTATTAAATGTACTTCTACTTGTATGTCTAAACATCTATTAGATCTAACATGCTTGCAAATGAGTTTTTATTTAACTGGGATATTCACTAATGCCATGACATACTGCGTATGTTTTCACACATTCTGCCTAATAATTTAAAAACTGACGAAAAAAAAGGGTTTATTACAACTTCCCTGTAACAATTTTTAAATTAAATCATTTGACAAAGTTAGCGTAAGGTAAGCAAAGGATTTGAGCCACTACAAAAAAGTTAAAACTCACTTCCCAGTCTTAACCATGTCTTTACACTTGCTTTCTCACTGCGCCTTATAGCATATGAAATCCTTCAGACACTCACTCTCTTAACAGAAATCAACCACTCAATCACTCACTGTGACTTTTCACTTACTTCACGTCGCAAATACCTACATCAAACTTAATGCCGCCTGTTATCTTCCCACTGACTTTTTCACTGCTAATTTCCCTCCCTTCACTTCCTATTGTCTTTCTTTTTACAGATTTCAAGCAATGCCATATAAAAATGACTTCGGTCCATTTGTGTTTTATTTAACAAAGCAAGACAGTCCCAAAAGCCACTATTCTCTTGTATCTGTCCGCTGAGTTCTCTTCTGACTTCCTCCATGGCTGGTGCCTACCACAGACTGTCAATATTAAATGAACGCTTTCTTTCCATTTCTGTACCCTTCACCTCAGGGAATCTATTCAATTCTACCAAATGTAATACAATTTCTCCTTGTGGTTCCTCTTGCCTTTCAGTATCTGAAGAACTTGCTCATTGTTCTTGACGACACAGTTTTGTTGCATTTACCTCGCTCAGCTGCCTCATCTGTTCGAGGTGCTGTAAGAATCCCTAAATGGAGTCCAATTTTTTACTCTTCAGTGATTGAATGTGACAAAGACTGCTTCCATGTTTGGCTGAATTCTGTACTCTTATTCATTTTAGCAGCACACAGCTCTCTTATGTACAATTTAACCTGCTCCCTTTGCTTTGCCACTTCTTCAGGAGCTCATTTCAATAGAGACAACCATTTATACAGTCAGCTTCTTTCTTTCCACCTATAAATTTCTTCAGTGTCTGTGATGCTCAAAATCTTTGCATATATAGACTATTCTCTGCTCTTTACCTTGAAGCTTCTTCAAGACTTCGATGCAAGACAAACTCTTACACACTCTGCCCTTTTCCCATTGCCTTTCAACTTCTTTACATGTGAGAGAACCTTGAAGTTTTCGCAAATATATATTCTATTCTGTTCTCTCTGTCTTGCAACCTCTTCTGGTGTCTGGTGCCATATAGATAATCTCTTGTACATTCTACCTTTCTCTTACTATCTTTCAACTTCTTCCAATGACTGAAGATGCTCAAAGCTTTCTCATATACAACTTACTTTCCTTTACGTGGTGCATTCAAGTTCTACGGTCTCATAATTTTTTTCTCAGGAATGGAAGCAGGCAGAAATGTGAAAGTTGTTGGAGATGACGTGGCTGTTGTTTAGGTTGGGTGAGGCCAAATGCCAACACTGTCCTACCCGTTGAATGCTTGTGACGTCGAGTGACAGTAGTGTTTTAGATACTGAAAACAACGACATTTATATTCGAAGAACAGCACATGATTATCCAATTCCTCCACTTGCATGGCATGAAACCCATCGAAATTCATCAACAATTGAGTAAGACATGCAATGATGGCATCACGGGTGTGAAAAATGTGCGTTCGTGGGTACGACAGTTCAAAGAAGGCCGAACGTCATGTGAAAACAAACCGAAGGAGCCTCGGCCACGCACTAGCCGATCTGAAGACATGATTGCGCGAGTGGAACAAATGGTTATGGAAGACCACCGCTTGACTGTGAAACAGATAGCTGCCAATGCTGGCATATCCGTTGGATCTGTGGACACCATCTTGCATGACAACCTGAAAATGCGGAAAGTTTCTGCGAGATGGGTTCCGCGAATGCTGATTGATGAAAACAAGGCTTCACGCGTTGCAATGTGTCAGGCAATGTTATCACATGACAAAGGTATGAATAGTGCCTTCTTTTCATCAACTGTCACAATGGATGAGACATGGATGCCGATGTTCAATCCTGAAACCAAACAGCAATTGGCTCAATGGAAGCACACCGACTCACCGCCACCGAAGAAATTTCGGGGTACTGCCAGTACTAAGAAAATGATGGTAGCCATGTTTTGGGACAGCAAAGGTGTGATACTTACTCATTGCATTCCCAAGAGTACAACAGTGTTGGGTGAAACTTATGATGATGTGTTACGAAAGAAGTTTTTTCCAGCACTGCGTGAAAAAGGCCCAAAAAGGCTGCAGCTGTGTTCTTTCATCACAACAACGCTCCTCATCAGGCGGCTTGTGTTCACCAGTTTTTCGATGACAACAACTTTGAAATTGTTCCTCATGCTCCATACTCACCTGACCTTGCACCAAGCGATTTTTGGCTGTTTCCAACACTGAAGGACACTCTTCGTGGTCGCACATTTTCAAGTCGTTCCACTCTTGCAACAGCGATTTTCCAGTGGTCACAATGAACTCCTAAAGAAGCATTTGCTGCGGCCATGCAATCGTGGCATCAGCGTTGTGAAAAATGTGTACATCTACAGGGTGATTACATTGAGAAATGACTGCATTTTCAGCTTCCTAGGATGAGTAATTTTTTTTAAATAAATTAGGAGACCTTAGAACTTGAATGCACCATGTATATTGATTCTTCTGTTTTGGTTGCCCTACACTTTGTTTTGTTCAAGACCTTCAATGGAATTACAGCTCCATCTCCTTGTCTGAATTCTCATATACCCTTTCCAAGCTTCTTTACTGTTAAAACCAACAACGGGAGAAAACCTGTGCTTTTAGAATCTCCCATATCCTAGAATAACAACAGTTTCATGGAATCTTTCATCCGACAAGACAGAAATGATGAAATATAATGAAAATCACCTCACACAAAATTCATAATTTCTGTATACCATCAAAAGGCAACTGTAACTCTTTTGTGAATCAAGTTTATGGAAAAATTCCATAAAACCGTCAATGTTATTCACTTCTGTACAAGACACTTTGCAAGGGAGAAAAATGTACAGTGAATATAACAAACAGATGCTGTATTAAGTGTCAATAAACCAACATAAACTGTCATATGAAGCCAAAAAATAATCACAATTTACATTACATTATGCCTGATCCAGTAAAAGAGCACAACACTTTCTGTTTGAATGGGATGCTTTACATGCAATTTTAACCAAACAAACCTTTCAATTAACAAACAACACAGAGAAAGGTACAGGAAGAGCCGAAGTATTTCCTTATTTCTTATCCAGACCATGGAAAACGTGCAAGATAATCCTCAATGACAAATTTCAGTACAAGGAATATGTTTTATAGACAATTACGCCACAAGGCTCTTATAACAACTGTTCTGCACGATACAACCCTGCACCATGTGGATCTGCAGCAATGTCTCTATGTTAATGTACAATATGTATTGGTGCTAAGATGAATGCACTTATGATATATATATGTAAATATATGACTGTTTCACATGAACATAGGACATTCTAAAATTATTTAAAACAATTCCAGAATGCATATGAAAATGGAATTTGCTGCCTGCACATCTTACTGATGAGACCCGTGCTCCACAAATCAAAGCACCAACATCTCACTGGCTTATTCATATATATGATACTGGTCTCAAACATGGAGATACAGCAAAGTTAATGTAAATGAACTGTATACCACAGTTTCTTTGTCAGTGAGTAATCTAAAACACCCCCTATCAAAATTGACTGTACTGGTAGTCATGTAAGACATACATATTGTCTAGCTAAAAAAAGATATGGGTTCAAATACTACTTACAAAGCAATTAAAATCAGCCTGAAACTGTCACACATTTCCTTCTGCATAGTTCAGTGAAACTTGAGACTGTATAAAGAACTAGCCATCTTCAAGCCTGTTCTTTCATTAGAAGGTATGTGAAATCCCTTAGTTCACTTCACTATGTGCAGACTGATTAGGTTAGTCTGTTCCATAAAGAGGCATTTGCAGGTGTCATAAATGGTATACAGTAAACCCTCACTGCTCATGAGGGTTACATTCTTGAAAAATCCCATAAATACTGAAAATGCAATGTACAAAATTAAGACCTTAAGGGATAAATGGGATTACCAGAATCAAACACACATTAAATCTGACAGAATGCAAATTACTAATTAATAAACATGAAAACACTAGTGATGGTGTTCCCTACAGTGATGTCTGTGTTTCTGGCTGAATGCTGTCATGGTGACTAAACA
>Ga0131853_10001390_pt1 | contig 43393 bp, 22 predicted proteins | sample TergutLab28metaG_FD_92764 | JGI IMG/M metagenome (GOLD analysis project Ga0131853, IMG submission 92764) | Labiotermes labralis P1 segment gut microbial communities from Petit-Saut dam, French Guiana - Lab288 P1 (version 2) (version 2) | ecosystem: Host-associated > Arthropoda: Insects >...
GTGGTTTTTTACAACGGCCCCCCCCCCCCCCCCCCTTAAGTTGAAGATCATGCCGGGTTTTTGGAAAGGGGGGGGGGGGGAGTTTGCAGACTGCACCAGGAATTTAGTTCTGGTGTCGAAGGGTTAAAATGATGGGATGTGCTGCAAAGGAATCATATTCTGAATGATTAATTTTAACTTTGGAATCTTTATCAGGTTTAATCTGTGTTTTGGAGGTTGAAGAGTTTTTAAATTCTAAGCTGTCAAATTTCTTTCAATAATTTTCACTGTTATCATCACTACTTCATGAGTCGCTGCTGCTGCTGTTGCTGATACAAAAATCACCTCTTTCTTGTCCAGCTCCTCTTCCTCCTCCTCCTCCAAGTTACACCTCTTTACAATTTTATGCATACCATATGTGAGCTCTTGAATTTGTAGGTGGATGGTTACATTTTTTCCTCCCAGAGTGTTGTATGTTACATCAAAATTGTGAATAGATTTGTGTCTGAAGCATATTTTACTTGGAGTTTGTATGGAGTTTTTTGAATGGCAAATGTTGATATAATGCATTGAGGTGCCATGATTATGTTACTTTTGCAGATGTCAAAATGCAGTTGCCCATGTACACATCTGGTGCATCACATTCTACAGGTGCTCAGCAGTCATCACCACCTCAAAATTTGGGGCCTGTTGCTGGAAAGCAGCCAACTCAGTATTCTGCATTGAAGTCTGTTGGTTACCTGGATGAATATGTCAGATTCATGGAGAAGGGGACTGATAGCAAGAATAATGTGAAGTATCAAGTGTGTGGGGAACTAGGTAATGGTGAAAATAATGTTGCTGTTGCATGGACACTCCAGGATGCTGTTCATAGTGGAGGCAGTGGACAGATTGAAGACTCCAAGGTAGATATTACTGGCATGAATTTTGCAGCTGATTTTGGCATCAGTCATGTTGTAAAAAACAGCTGTGCTGCAAGCCAGGATTCTGCTATGAAATTTTCCTGGGATTCACTAACATTGCATCCTCCAGGCTTTGTTCAGAACTCAGCAGTGGTTGCTGACAATGTAGATAGTGACACTGTTGTGGAAACAAAATACCATGTGATGAAAGCTGCTAAAACTGAACATGAGGAGAGTGAGTGTGGGAAGAATGAAAAAGAAAGGATTGAAAGTAGGGGAAATGAAAGTGGAAGGATTAAAAATGAAAAGGATGAATCTGAAATGATGGCTAGTGTAAAGAATGAAATGGAAACAGTTTCTGTTTTTGTGACCAGCACTACACCTGTGATGACAACTCCAACATTTGTTAGTGGAGCAGGATGTAAAGAGTTGACTGGAATGATTAAAATGGCAGGTTTGGCACATGCTTTAGATTCTTCAAAAATGGAATCACACAAAAAAGTGATGAGTGCTCTAGGTACCTTGTTGGAATTGAAGAAGCAGCAGGGTGTTGGTACATCTACTGGGTTCCAAGATGCAAATTCTCATTCCCTGCAGGAGACGATGGCTGCTTTGCAGAAACACACGGAAGTCAGTGTCACTCCCATTTGTAGTCCTCAGACAATAAAACTGAGTCAAGATAAGAAGCTGGACACTGGTCAGACTTCCACACAACTTACCGACAGTAAAGTACCTGGAAGTCCAGTGTTGCCAACTGTCAACAAGGACAGTACCAGTTCTGGACACACATGTAGTATTTTTACGGTTGATGTCCCTTGCAAGCCTTCAGAAATGGAAAATTTGAAGTCTGAACCCAAACCTCAGACTGAGTTTCGGATCCAGATAAACCGTAATAATGAAATGTATCTTTGTAACACTGAAACGGGTGAAATCAAGCCCTTACATACAGTAAAGCATGTAAAGAGGAGTAGTCAGTCCAGCTCTAGGTCTACTTCTGTACTGGATGAACCTACTAATGTGCCAGTGGATTCAAAGAGGCTTTCTGTGGGGCTGCCTCTGCACCCTGTCGACATGGCTGAGTCTCAACAGAATAGGGTTTCTGATACAGTAAACGTAGTTGGGAAACTGGAGCAGTCTAAACAGGTTACAAAGATTGCCCATTCCAACGTTTCAGTTTCTGGAATGTCTGCAACCTCATCCCATGTTCTAAAGCCAAGTACTTCCGAAATGACATCAAGACCTGCCTCAAACCTGAGTCATTCTGAGTTGGTGATGAAGCAAAGCCAAGTCAGTAAAGCAAGTACACTCAGCACTCCACTCCATGTTCCAAAGATAGGAAGACCAAGGAAACTGACTGGAACTGTGTCACTTTCAAGAAAAGAGCAGAGTGCAGCAACCCTGACATCAGATCAGAAGCGGAACCAAAGGAAGTCAAACGTGCACAAAGGACGTGGCAAGAATTCTTGTCAGACTAGTGAGTTGCAAGAGGCTCTGGAATCTTGTGTTGAAAGCATGTTGGCAACAGACAAAGAAGAAAATGCTGTTACCCTGTTCAGACCAGGTAAAAGGCTTTTTGCAAAGGTGAAGGCTGACAGGTCCCTCTCAGCAGGGACCACTCAGCCATCATACATGGCCAGTACCAAGGACATTCCACAGACGAGTCCATCTGACAGGCTGTGGCCAACCTTTGAGCATGAAGTGACAGTGGAGACGACAACTGATGCTACACCACCACTGCTAGAAGCATCTCCTCCTTTGCTTGAGCTAGCCAGTTCTCACCAGTTGACTTCGAGTAGTGAGGAGGGGAGTAGTCATCCTCCACAGTTGACACCAGAAAGTGATGCCAGTATTAGGACAGCAAGCAGAACACACATATCTGCCAAGAACCGAAGATGTAAGTACTGTTCGTTGATTCAGATGTGTGTGTATGGACGTATGTGAATGGGGTACCCAGTTTACCCGAATACAAGACGACTACTATCTAAGACAACCCCCCCACCCAAAAAAAAATATGTCTGCCAAGGGGAAATGTATTTATCCAAATCTAAGACAAACCCCAATAATAAAATGTCTTAAAAAATATTTTACTATTAATTTCACACTTAATACACGAAGCATGTTGGATTCTATCTACCATTACTGCTCAGTGTCACTGTTTTCATCTTCACAGTAAGTGCCTTCATAGTGCACTCACTTCTAATATCCCCATTCTCTTCACTGTCATTCCACAACCTATCATTGTCAGTTTCATCTACTGCATTGCATATGCAGCACTTTTCTAAAATCCTACTTCTGATGAGATGCACTGCCATGCTGTTGTGATCCATATTGACTAAATAATACATTAGTATTTCTTGGTGTATAAACTTACTTGAACTCATGAAGATTCACAGTTTTCTCCACAGTTGGTGTTAGTGGTGTTAAGAATTTAAATACATGTGTTTTGGATTTCTCTGTCGTGTCTGTGGTCTGATCAGTCTTGAGTTCATGGCTGTTTCTGTAGTTTTTAAGTTGTTGATTGGGCCAGCTTTTAATTTGGGGCCTTGTAGTTAATTTTAATTTTTCAGTTGCCATTTTCCTGTTCTGCCCTTGGACTAGATCTGTTCTCAGGTATATATCTTAACTACATACTGTTTGTAAGATGTGCAGTGATTAAGAGTAGCTCAGGTTAGGCGCTTCTTTGCTTGAAAACAGAGCCAGTTTCTGAAACACTGTGTTTCTTTAAAAAATTAGAAGGTGGACAACTCTTAAAAAAGATTATGTCCACCTTTAATTGATTATCAACTCTGAACACCTTGCCTGTGATGTACTTGTAATAGAGTGTTGATTATTTTGGGCTTTCACAGAATTATAAAACACTTCTTAGACACTGATGATATTACAGTCATGTTTTTAGACAAATACCCAACTCTGCAGACTTATCTGACTAATAGTTCACTGGAGCCTTCAGACAAGAGGCCAGGGGAAAGTGCAGATTCATTAACATGTATTTCGCAAGCATTACAAATGAACTGTTAGTACTGTGGAGTGGGGTGTTCTGTGCAGCCAGGTTTACAGGCTGACAGAGATCAAGGGCCAATAACAATCATCTGGCCTATCTTTAAGATGTTTATATCAAGTTTCATAAGTATTTGTGAATTTCTTTACGAGTTATTAGGCGCACACAGAACTGTGCCATTCCTGTATGCTTGTCAATAACTTTTGAACTCGTTGCAGATATGGTGGTGCTTCCTGATAGGTCAGTCTGCCAGGTTAACCAAGAAGAAGCTTTATGTTGCTGGGATACCTTTACACTTGAATCTGCCCACTGCCCATTGAAGACATCAGGGGTGTTGTGGGAGGGGGGGTCAGTAAAGTTAAATCCACCTGATCATCATACAATTCCTTCTTGCTTGACTTCTCAGGAGGCACTCTCATGTATGCAAGATGCCATGCTTCCGGTCATCCGAAGCATGGTGATCCATCCAGTTCTTGCCCTTTGAGAAGTTTGCTTATCCTAGTTTATCTGGATGTCATTTCACTTCCTCTGTGGGCCACCTGGCGTTTTGAACATGTTGGTAGGCAGCGTAGCTTGAAAAGCTCATCTTTGTTGAATGTATTGTTGTGTAGACTTTTTGGCAGTAAATGTTACACGCTTGCAAATGGTTTAGCATGAATGCATTTCTTGATCCAGTACTGGTCAGCATCATTACGCAGCATTAAATGCTGACCAATTGGTACAGATGTGTGAATGTTACATTTGTTGTTTCAAACCACAGAGATTTTTTATATTTTTGTAGCATCGGAATGTAATATTTATTGCGAACCATTTCTCAGTGTGTTGCTGAGCTGAGCCAGACTTATCACTCTGTGACAAAAACCCATCTATTCATAAAAAAACATACACATCACATATGTGTAAACTAAAGAGAGAAGTCTTTAGTACCAGAGCATAATGTACATATAGGCAGTAAGGATAAATTTTTTTGGGAAATGCCATTGCTAGTCAGAACAGAAGGGTATGTGGACCGTGTAATGAAAGAGGCTTCTGAGATTTGCCCATGTAACAGTAATTGCAGTAGTGATGGTGGTTTATTGCTTGGCCTGGTGTGATGCCCTCTCATCTGTATGCGTAAGGAGGCCAGATTGTGTCCACAAAAATAAAAATTGAGCAAGGGTGGATTGGGAGCTAGGTTAAACATTCTGACAACACAAAGAGTTAGAAGGATTGCTTTGTTTCAGTTTACAGGATTGTGGCATTTTGCAGATATGACAGTGTCTGATGTTGAGTCAAGCAGAGGATGAGCAGTATTTAAGGGGGGATGGGTTCACACCCTTCACATCTGCATGTGAGGCATTGATAATTTTGTGTGTGTGCATTTGTGAGCTTGTATGTATAAGTATTAACGATAGTCTCTACTTGGTACGTCATTCTCTGGTAATGGAGGCAGACAAAGTGTCTGAAATGTTTGACTTCATATTTGAACTGACACAACAGTTTTCCCTGGTGTTGTGAGATACCTGCTTCGAGTCTTGGCTGGCTGTTAGCTGTCCAGATTTTTTTTTTTTGTGGTTATTCTCAGTCCCTCAAGGCCAGTGCCAAGATAATACTTTGATTGGGCCCCTTTAATTTTGTCATCCATTCATCATCTTACTTATAGGTGCAGTATAGTGTTAGGTACACAGATAGCTTATTTACATAACTGACAAAAAGAAGCTATGGTGATGGCCTGAAAATTATATTTATGCCATTTTGTGTTTGAAGTACATGAGTAGTTACTGCAAGTAGGAATGTACGTTTCAGTACGATTATGGACATGTAACGTACAAATAAATCTAAGCAAATATTTTTGCTTGTGTTAGGAATGGCAGTCATGGTGATAGTATGAGTGTTTGAAGATGTATCTAACATTTTTCAGGTGGTGTACGTCAGTAGTATTGCGAGTTATGGAAAGTGGTAAATCATTCCAAATGTACAATTGCTATCTGTGCATTTGTTTGTATTGTACACGTTAAGGAAGGAAGTATCTTATTTGACACAGTAGTAAGAAAAATTTTTTTGTTTTGCTTTTCTAAATCTTTATCCAGCAAGGGTTTGATTCTTAACGTATGGTGGTGTTACTGTAGGTCCTGGATATCTGCAGGACATACTTCAGAATTCACTGCCAAATCTTAAGTTGGAGAAGACATTCAACAATTACTGGAGCCAGTCACCCCCATTCTGCTCAATCTGTGCAGCATTCAGCATAGGCAGGGTAAGTGTACTGAAGAAATGACTTTACTTTTAACTACAAGATTGCTATGTTCTCCACATATACTGTGTTGCACATCCTTTGTGAGTGTGTAGTACCAAAAATTAGATGTGCCCGGAGCAGGTTAAGTAGTGAAGTAATTTTAGTATGAAATCCCTTTTGAAGATTTCCATTGATGGTGAATTGCTTGTCTGCACAGTTAGTACGTTTGGACACTTAACGAGAGAGAAGCATAGGGTAACCGATTGTCAGATCTGCCTTCACACTGAACTGAACAGAGTAAAATTTGTTAAGGAGGCTATCTTGCATTGAGCCGAATAGGGTTAATATCTAAACACTGTGCAAATTGTGTGATTGTTTTAGTGCTGTGGTGGTGGTGTGCCACCTGACTGGAGGAATTACTCTGAACCAGTTGAGAAGCCTGCCACAAGTCCTGTATGGCTGTCCTCAAGCCACTTTGTAACATACAAGGTAATCATTCTCTTAGAAAAAGTTTAGTGTCCTAGCTTCCTGTCATTGTGTTTCTTATTTTACCACATTCATTGAAACAGAAGTATGAGATTAGTTTTCTGAGGTTTCTGTGATTTAATTGGATCTGATTGCCAGATGTTTGAAGAGAGAGAATAATTTAGATGTATGTACGTTGCCCAGAAAGTAATGCCTCTTATTTTTTTTCTTGGCCAGTAACAGTGCTAGAAGTGTGAGATTTTAGACAAAACAGATTTGAAGTTTCAGGCATTTATGTATGGTGATGTAAAGATTTCTGACAGCACTATTGCAACAGCACCTCACAGTGTGGTCAGTCAATGACGTGTGGTACAAACAGCATGTTGTGAGCTAGTGGGAAACATCCAGAAATGGCTTTGCGATGTTCATTGAAGTAGTCCGTTTGACAGAAGCACTGCTGGTTGCTGGGTGAAAAGAGTGGGGGGGTTCTGAAACAGGCAAAGCTTCGCTTAGGCTGTCATGTCACATTTTTTCATCCTGAATTGCTGCAATGTGTTGATGCCATCATTTGCCAAGATTGACACATCACATATTGACAACTGGTGTTGAGTCTTTCAGTTAGCAAAGGCAGTGTTGTCACATAACTTGAGATGTTGGATTTTTTATGTTTTGCATGAGATGTGTTCCTTAGAGCCTGACAGTTGACCACAAAACCAAGAGAAAAGCCATTTCTTCGGAGTTGTCAGCACATTTTGAAGCTGAGGGAGAGGCCTTCCTATCCCAGATTGTTACAGCAGATGAAACCAGGATCCATCATTTTGAACCTGAGACACAGTCAATCCATGGAAGGACACCATTCTCAGTCTCCCTGGAAAAAAAATTGTCACTGGGCAAGGGCATGATTAGTCTTCTTGGACTGTGAAGGGGTGATTCTTGTGGATGCAATGCTGAGAGGGGAGACAGTCAACTGTTGATGCCTACATCAGGATGCTGACAGAAGGCAGGGAGCATTTCATATGGGTTTGGCCTTAAAAGAATTCAGCAGCAATCTTGCTTGAGCATGACAGTGCAAGGATGAACACAAGTTTGAAGACTGAGGAACCATCATGGTATTTGGTTGAACAGTGTTACCTCATCCACTGTACAGCCCTCATCTAGCACCCCCCAGATTTGCACCTATTTGGAGCCCTGAAAGGTGCAATCCTTGGTACGAAGTTTGAGACCGATGACTGTATGATTTGTGCAGTGAGAATTTAGTACCATGAGCAGGAGAAGCCATGAAACAGACAGTGCATACACACACACTTGTTCCTTGTTGGCACATGGCCACAGAAGTGGATGGATGTGGAAAAGTAGGATGTGGAGTCGAATCATCACTCTTCATACTGTGAAATTTTTGTGATTTAGGAATAAATATTTATTGAGGAAAAAAGTAAGGGATGTTGCTTCCTGGGCAAACCTCCTATTTACCATTTCTTGGAAAATATGTGAATCACTGGTATTCACACATCAAATGATATTTTCTTTCACTGTTATATTTTTTAGTATTCTTTGTTATCTTTACTTTGATATTACGGAATTTGTCAGAAGTGTGAGATGGTAAATGTTAAAACAAGGCTGAATTGCAGACAGAATATCTGATGGCATAGGTTCCTGTGTGGAATTCCCAGTTCCCTAGTGATACCATACTCTTCTTAGAATGTGAACATACTGTTTCTTAATTTCTTTATCCACATCAACTTGTGGATTATTTCACCACCTTTGCTGTGAAAGCTTGGTGTGTAAAATTTTTTTTGCTCCTGTCAGTTTGATAAGTATTGAATGGCAGCATGTTCTTAATGTGCATTTCATTTTGATGTGTGTTTATCTTGGGGACCAATGGTAGCACAGTGGTTAAGGTGCTGTGCTACAAATGAGAAGGTCGCTGGTTCGATCCCAGCTGATGTCAATGGATTTTTCATTGACATAAAATCCTTCCGATCGCACTCTGACCCTGGGGTCAACTCAGCCTCTAACAGAAATGAAAACCAGGAGTATTACCTGGGGGTAAAGGTGGCCGGTGCATAAGACTGACAATCTACCACCATCCTGTGCCATTGTCACAAAATCTGGGAACCTTAACTTCCTAAGAACCCTCTGGGCCTGTCTAGGCCTGTAATGGGACTGATTTATCTTTATGTGTGTTTATCTTATATTGTTATGCAGTGTTCGCAAGATTACTTTTCCTCGTGCTTTCCAGGTCATGATTCAGAATTCCATGACAACAGTATACAGGTTGTTTCAGGTGAATCTGTGGCTTAATCTCCCTTAGGTTAAGCTATGTTGATGTAATCAAGTATGTTTATATCTGAAGGTGAACATTTACAGAGATACTGGTGAGAGGGGTTCTAAACAGTGAGAGATCTTATATATTTACTGATTACCAAATACATATTAAATTAGGAAGAATTTGTAGTTCCTGTAAGGTTAAAACCTGTACTTAAAATCCGTAAACATTTGGGTGACATGAAGACATTAAGTAAGAAAAAACTAGCGCTAGTTTCATAAAAATTGTCCTTAGGGTTCCTAGTACTCTATATAGCACATGCACCATTGTATGGATTGGCTTTGATGTGGGCTTAAGGATGGACCAGTGCTGTGCACGGATATTGCATCATGCTTAACAGGCACAGCAAGTGAAGTTGCATGAAGACCATGTAATTTTCACAGTAGTATTTCCATAACCATTTAACTTTGGATATGGATGTGTTTGCATACATCAGTGTAATTTAACCTAATGAACATTCTCTTGAAGTATGGCAGATCCCCTCTGAAACATCCTGTATAATCTGTGTGGTAAATCTGGCTGTAAATGACTCTCAGGTAGTCATCTTCCACCACAATGATAGAAAGACATTTTAGGGATATGGGAGGTAAAATTGATCTTCAGCTTTATGGGATGTGTGGGAGGCATTACAAGACAAATAGATGCAGGAAACCACCTGTAGTACCATCTTGGTGAAAATTTTATTTCTGTTAGTGTTAAGTGTTGCACTTTTGCTGATGTACAGAATTTCCTTTCAGTACTGTGTACCTGTGACTGGTGTGCTGTACATGTTGTGGGCTAGCACAGAGTGTAGCTTTGCCCAGACTATTCTTATAACATAGTTTTAAAAAATTTTTCTTTTAAAGTCCATATGATCGGGAAAAAAGTGCACATCTTATGACAGATATTTTTTTACATATATTTAGTCCTGAGGAGGTGGTGGGCTGAGAAATACTTCACAGTCACAGGGTTAATTAAGTGGAGAAAGTAATCAGGGTATAACTGAGGTGCTGTACTGTCCTGGCCAAGCTAGGCACCTACCATTTTCAAGTCAGATGTGTTACTGCCTGAGCAAACCTACTCCAATTGTAGATGTAACATGATATGTCTATTAACAGGAATTGAATAACATGGCTGTGAGCAAGCGTGGGACAGATGGTGGAGACAGCTCTGTTCTGCTGAGTTGTCGTGACTGTGGTGTGTGTGTGCACTCCGGCTGCTATGGTGTGACAGTATTGCCATCGTCTCCTGCCGATCAGATGGATTGGACATGTGACAAATGTCGTGCTGGGATGCATCAGGTGGTGGGTATATGACATAAAATTGTTTTATTTTGTATTCCATAAAACAGGATGGTAAGAAGCCTGCCTAATGAGCTTTAATGTGTTAGAGAACTGAGATGCTCTTTTGTGTCACATTTAAATAAAGTAAGGCATAATCCCTGACTCAGATGTTTGTATTTCAATTAGATACAGAAGCTACTGTAATTCAATTACATTGAACATATGTGGCATGTTAATATAGGTTCTAGACTGAATATTGATCTCCATCAAATCCACATTGGCCCTTTCGAAGTTGTCTTGTTGGGACTTTATACACTGAGCCCAGTGATCTTGCAATTTGTGATGTAGTGTGTCTGAAACTTAGCAAGTGCTGCCCAGAATTTTGTTTGATTTGGGCTAATATTATTAAATCTTTTTATTTAATGACATCGTGAGTTTTGGGGAAGAATGAGTAACATGGTGTGGGTGGTTGGTACAGATAATGTGGGGTTGTGGTCATTTTCTTTTTAACCAGTCATTCTGCACCTCTTTTTGCAGGTAGGGTGCAGATTTGGCAATAGTGTGATACACACATTCAGGTTGTTGTTCTGATTGCTCTGAACTGGCGCAAATGTAATTCTCAACATGTTAGCAGCTGTATAAGGAGTGATTTTTTGTTTTCAAGGACAGTTTCCTTCTCCATATTTTCATGTTTTACATGTTAATGGACTTATGAATTGCTCAGAATCTTCCACATAGTTTGCACTGATTTTTAACATGGAAAACTACTCAAGAACTTTTGCTCTACCCATTTTCTGATTTCCAAAGACCACTTCCAACATTTTGAATGCTTCTGCCTGCAGTTTAGTGCAAAATTTGACGCAGACATGCTGTTCTTTCAAGTATGGCATTTTCAAAGTATACAAAAATTGCAAATTGAACAGCACATGATTTTACATGACAAAATATACTCAACAAATATCCTGTGTTTAGCATTACTTCAAGCAAGCAATAACTCAGTAGACCCTGCTGTCTCTACAACTAGAGGTAGAAGTTTGTGCTAGCAGCAGTAAAGTGTTTGACCACACTGTGCATTTTGTAAGCTTTAAGGAGTGTACATGTGCCATGCATATTATTACCTTATCAAGTGCCAGGGTAAGAGGTTGAGGACTCAAGAACTGTAACTCTCCAGCTGCTTCTCCTATATTCTGCATCACTGAAATACTGAGTGTGAGAAATCAGTTCCTGCATGGGGTAGGCTATGGGGAGAACTCGTGTCTTGGCTAGGGGGCTTCATTTTGGTTGGTGCAAGTGTTACCTAAGGGTAGTTGACCTCCTGAGTTAGTGAGGAGTCAGTAAACATGGGTCATGAGCTGCCATCTGGTCTCATTTCCGTGGGTTGTAGATTCTGTATGCAGACAGCTGCACCATGTCAAGGAACAGTGGCTAACAGTGTCACTTTCATTGGTGGTATTAGACCTGAATTGGACATGTTGGCACTATGGTATATTTTGCAGAACTGTGTCTGACTGAACATTGTAAAATGTTTAGGTAATTCACATCCCTGTGTATAAGTACTAGGAACTAACTTAAGTAAACGACAGTTCCTTATGTTGCAGCATATTTTACGCTGCTTTAGTGTGAGTGTAATTAGTAAAATTTGATACGCTTGAAGATTACACACACACACACACACACACACACACACACACATATATATATATATGTATCAGCTGTGTTGAAAATGACCCACAACTCTATTTAGAACAGTTATTTACACAGAATATTAATTTTTATGTTTCATGAAAGTAAATGCCTTTCAAAATTTTAACGCTATTGTGTAGGGTTTATATTACTTATAGCTTTTTAGTGCCAGAATTAGTGTCTTCTGAATTGTTGTTAATGTGACCTACTATGGCTAATGGCAAAGTATAATGCTGTTATAGATGATAAAAATTATGCTGTGTTAATATGCAGCCTGTTCATTGTTGTGGTCATGTGATGGAATTGTATGCTAGAACTGTTTTACGGTATGGCTGATCCGTGTGTTTGCAGTCCTGTTGCCTGTGCTATGTTAGGGGTGGAGCTTTGAAACGTACAACTGATGCTCGTTGGGCCCACATTCTATGCGCTCTACTTCTGCCTGGAGTTGCATTCAAGGATTCTGTTTGCAAGGAACCGATCAGTGTCCTGTCTGTCAACAAAGTGAACACGGCAGTTGTGAGTACAAGGACTTAATTCTTCTACTGATTACCATAATTGTTTCAGTTAGAGAATGTGCAATGTGCTGGTCTGCATGTGGGTGAAAATACTTTTGGTTGATGAACCATAGGCATAATTTCCAGCATTGAGAGCCGTTGTCAAATGTGGGGGACTGTTAGTTTGGAACTGTGCGTGTGTGCACATGTGTGGGTGCGTGTGTCTCTCTCTCTCTCTAAATGCACAAGATACAAACATTGCCGTAAAATAGGCATGGGCATTGCTGGTTGTACCCGAAGCTGTGAATGGAATAGAACAAAGTGATCACATTCTGTGTTGGACAATGTAGATGTATAAACTTTTCCAGCAGACTGACACACTTTGGATTTTTTGGCTGTTAGAGGAATTGCATTTTTTCATTGCAGTTCAGCCTGTTTTGTTTGAGGAGTGAAATGGTGCACTCATGGCATCACTTGTTATGTATTTGAGGAACTTATTTCCATCTTCTTTAAACTCTTGAAGGTGTGAGAGGTGAGGAACTTATTTCCTTCTTCTTTAAACTCCTGAAGGTGTGATAGAGCAACCTTAAAATGTTCATATTTGTGCTTGTCTGCCAAGTTTTCTTTGTACCCAGTGTGCGTGCACTTAGTGGATCCCAGTTGGTCATGGACATTGTTTTGTGTAGCGTTTTGGTGGACAACTCATTGCCTTAGATACTTGTTGAATTATGATATAGTTTTCAAAACTTGGTTCTTCCACTCATACAGAATGCACATCTGTTCTTAATGTGCCAGGCAGTTGTAATAGTGGATGGTCTTTTGACCATTTACAGGCATGCTGCATTCTCGTCATGCTGTCACAGTAAATTTATGGATTGGCTATGAATTTTGTTGGGAGAAACATGCTTTGGCCATCAGACTGAATCACATTATAAACATCTTTGTGGAACCAAGTCCCCATTAGCGTTGCCATTGCGCACCAGCTTACCTCTGAATAGTATCTGACTGTTGCATCGTCTGTTGCATGATATCCATACAAAAAGTGCTACATCTTTTGAAAAATAATGTGCTTGATGAACACAATCGTGGCAGGCAAGGGATCCTTACTTATTGAACATACCTTGTATGTACTGTTTAATTACTGTACCTAGTTTTTAGTTAAGTATACTTAATTGTATTTTATAGATGATGTTAGAATGGTAATGTATCATTCCAAATCTTGTAGTGATGAAGACAGCTTCTGCTCCTGAAACCAGCGAACTTTGCTTTAAGATTGAGGTTATTGAATTGGAAGCTTTATTTTGTAAACACTGCTCCAAATGACAGTCCTTTAGGTTAAGCAAAGCATTATCTCATCACTTTGCATTTGAATTAAATGAACATTTTGGAAACTGAAGTTGCAAGTCAGACATGTCAAGTTCACAGTTTGAACACCAGGCATTGTGTCACATCATTTTCCTAGAAAACCATTTACTGCAGCTGCAGAGGTGCAGTGTTGGGCATGAAAACATGTCCTTGTCTGCGCTTGGCTGAACACTGTCACATGAGGTTCAGAAATTTCATGTGTGACAGTATGAGAAATGCAAACTGAGTAAGGAAAGGATGGAATGGAAGAAAATCACTGAGAAGGCTAAAACCCATAGTGGGTTGTAACACCAACAAAAGAAGAAGAAGAAGTATGAGAAATGTTTGTATTACCTTATACACAACTGTGATCCTTTGGTTAACCAGACAACCAGAGTCGTGCAGACAGTAATACCTACATTTCTGATGTTAATTTCCAACTGAACAGGCTGCATAACATCAAAGTTATGTGCAACAGTTTGCCTGTTTTACTAAGAGAAGCCTGTAACATGAGCCAAACAGCACTACTGTTTTGTAATATTTTTTAAAATAGTATATCTTAGACAATAAAACTGCATGTATTTCCTTTGTCTTTACTTATAAAACAAAGTGAAATTTAGAAAAATGTTGGTTTAGGAAACATGAAATTGGATAAAATGTAACATTGTTTTTAAGATTCTGTTGCTAAGACCAGACAGAAAGTGCATACAATCCAGAGGAGTGCAAAACTGAATTTTTGTTCTATGTCCTGGTGGTACACCATGTGATTGAATCCTATTTTTATGGTGGTGATGATGTGTTATGGTTTTTGTTCACAGGAATGTGTATTTTGTGGGAATCTGTGTGGTGCATGTGTTCAGTGCAACTATGCAAGATGTCAAAACATGTATCACCCCATGTGTGCATTGCTGTCTGGTGCACGGTTCCACATTTCTTCTTGGAGTAATAATGCCAAGCACATGAGTATTTCTTGTAAAGGTCATGCACACAAACATGACAAGGTAAGTATAGCTCTTGTCCTGTTTACTCTTGCTGTTTGTGCTTCATATTGATGAAACTGAAGACTATTTGTTAGTGAATTCTCAATTGACACTGAATGCTGTGTATGTATGTGATACCACCTTGATAAGGTGAACAACAGAAATCTGATTTCATATTGCACTCTCATATTCCCATCAGTTGATTTGTCTTCTTGTTGTTTTTCAAAGCTCATTGCTCACATAGGTAAAGGATGTGTGTTTGCAAGTGTTAAATTTTTTCTTCGATTCTATGTCCAAAGTAAGTGTAGGTTAGTGTCAGTAATGTGTGTTCACTTTGCTGGATGTACTGTGTATTCAGTACTCTTTTACTTTCATGGACTACTTGATAGAGTATTCTAAAATAAGACTGGAAAGCAATACAGATATGAGCTCAGCTTGTTTTATCCATTTGTGAATGAGAAATGCGTGTATTGAGTGTGTACTGTTAGAAACAAGCTGTTTCTGATGGGCCCATCTGAGTGGATTCACCCCTTTCCCAATTTTATTTGAAGAAAGAGTTATGTGCAGTTTCCAAAATGTGGTTCTTTAATCCTCAGGTGATGGGAAATGTTAGAAGTTCACACACACACAACATGACATCCTCCATTGTCTAAACTCTATTAACTGATCACAATAGATTCTTTATTTGCAAGTATGAAGGAAACTTGATTTTTTTCTGTTGAGATGAGAGTTTACTGTCTGAGGTAGGTAAGAGTTCACATCTAGACTGTATGGCACTACAGGATGATTAAAAAGTCTTGGAGTAATTTTTTGCAACATATTGTAAAAGGTAAAGTGCACCCTTGTACAGGCATTGAGGCTCTGTACAGGCCACATGGCCCATAGGGGAAGTAGAGGTATAGCTCTACTCTTTCTTGATGATGGCACTAGAAGGGGGTGAGGGCAACATATTGTATTCATCAAAAAAGTAAATCAACAGTCAAGACAGACACGGTGTTGAATTAAGTGTTAAAAAACTCCGCTGTGCCCAGCAGTTGATGCTTTGACTGTTTTCCTCATGTTTGATGCAACCTGGTGAACAGTTTCATCACTGGAGTTTTGAATGTGCAGAAGAATATTTTGTTTCATTTTTTATGATGTGTGCAGTTTGTTGTGCACATTCTCTTGCAGACAGCCCCAAAGGTGTAAATGGAGAGATGTTGAGGGGTGCAAGTTTAAGAAACACTGGGATCTGCAAAGAATTCACATATCCTTTTTTTCTATACGTCCTGTTTTGATAGTATAATTGCTCACTAGAAAGAAAAGAAAAAAGAAAAAGAAAAAACTTCAGTAGTTGAAAATACTCTACATAGTAACTCACACTCCCCTAAAGTAATGAATCTAAAATCATACAAACAAAAGACCTCTGAACAAGAAAGAAATTGAACAATTAAATATGTAAAATTTATGTACATCATGAAAGATTTGAAATTCATAAATACTTAAACATACCAAGTTCACAATAAAATTCAAAACTGATAGATGAATAGGAAAACTACTCAGAAATAAGAATCAGCTTGATGAAAATAAATGCCTTTAGTTGGATGTTGGTTGATTAACTTGTCCTGAATGCAAAAACTGGTGTGTTGGACAAACTGGACAGATCTTTTTGACCCAGTTGAACAGGCTTTTAAACATGTGGTAATAACTGTAAATCAGATTACTCATAACACTTCTTAATAAATCAGCATCCTATAGACACTATTGACAATATCATGGAAAACCTATACACCACAAGAAAAGGTTGACATCTCAACTCAGTAGAAAATTACATCTGTTAAGAAACAAAAAAACTAATGATCAGAATAGCTTGGAACCAATTCCTTTTTCAAAGCTTTAATCCAACATGATCTCTAAACAACAGTCACCCTCCATTAGTACTCACCAAACCATCTGTGTGTGTGTTTTTTTTTTTTAAATATAGCACAAACAAATACCTTCCACATACCTATACCTTCACAACAGTAAAGCGTAAGTTCTCCTTTTACTCCTATGTTTAGCATAAGACCTATAAGAATTTATGTGTATCCCACTGAATTAATAATTGAGACTATTATTTCAGTTTCACTTCTTATATCTTCCGAAATAGATCACAGTGAAGGCACTATTATAAATCCAAAAATTCTTTAAAACTAAAAATTTCTTGATAATGAAGCAACTCACTTGTAAGTAAAATGAGTTTTTCACCATTTTAAAACCACATGCACCACACTGTATACACATGACGTTCCAAAGCTACTGCTTTCTTCACCTGAGGAAGAAAGCAATGCCTTTCAAAACATTGTGTGAGGGTAGTGTAATGCGTGTGTTTTTGACGTGATGGAAAAATTACTTATGATTGCTATGTAAGAATCTTCACATTTCACTTAGTTGTCATTATTCTAATAGTTTCTCTAGCGCTGTTGTATTCTTTCTGCCCTTTAATTTCATCTTCCAGATTCACCATTAAAAGAAGCTCATAATCTATAAACTATGAACATACTGTACAGATTATCAGTAATACTGAAACCTTAAGCTAGTCTACACTCAAGAAAAGAAAAACATAAACCACGAAACCTCAAAATCTTCAAAAAGTAAAATTATACACTGTAATTAAATCTCATCAAAAAATAACCATAAATTAGGTAAAACTTTCAAGTCAAATCTTTCATACATTTAGGATACTGGAATATATACTACTTCAGAATTATATAAAATGTTACACCAAATGAATTATTACCCTTTATATAAAAATGAGATCTTATATTTGTTTTAATAAAGTTTATTGATGCGGTTACCCTAAAATTTTTGTGTTAATGTGAAGATGGCCTGTTTGGCTGAAATGTGTTTTCATGAATTAATACTGATAATAATTTCAGTTTTAAATTAACAGGTGATTTTTATATACTTTAATTTACATAACATTTGTGGTGTTCAGTTACTGTCTTTACCATAGCCCCTCTTGCTAAAGCCAGCAGTCCTGGTCCTCGGCCTCCAACAAGGATATGAAACTCATAATTAGATCTTGATATTTCCGTTCTTTTTTTTTTATATATATTTGTGTGTGTGTGGGGGGGGGGACAGCTATCTCTGTCAGGAAACCACAATATACACCAGCTTTAAAGAAGTGTAACAGTGTTTCAGAGAAAGATTGGGGATGTTTTTCACTCCATATTCCCATTTTTTACCTATTAACGTTTCCACTGTGGTGAAACCGTGCTTCATTAGTAAATAAAACCTGATCAGGCTATGGAGGGAAGTAGTTGTACCAGTATTATGACCTGTACTGGAGGTTGCGGTGGTGTGACACCCGAAACATGTAGAGTGACTTTGCAGTAAATAAATATCTGCATACTGTTGCATCTGGTTGGATTTTTATTGACATTGAATTACGATGCATGGAACCATGAGTTAAAAAAGAAGTAGCACTGATTAAACGTAAACTACCCATTTAAAACAATGTATTTCCTGGTGGGTTAGGAGATAGACAACTTCATCCTATATAGTTCACGACTTGTTGATTTATTTGGTACAGGAGAATCAGGAAACACATCCCTAATTTCATTTGCAGGAGTTAGTTGGAATGAGATGCCAGTTGGTGTTTGACAGTGAATGGTTGTACTTGCAAGAAAAGTGCTGAAAGCTGACTGGCTTGGGTCTATACAAAGTCATGTGACCTGTGCAGGTTCTGTACTGGTATGGCCACAGCCATGTGTTTTTTCTATGAATTTCACTGAATTTCATTCAATTAAAGCTGTCAATAATTATTTAAATATGAGTTGCATGACTTTGATCACACCGTGTATGTTTTGTTCAGATGAATAAGAGAAAATAAACCAGTAAAACTCATGCATTTTTTTGACAGATCTGCAATGTTCGCACGGGGCAAGTGGTATGGGCTCGCCACAAGAATGGACGCTACTACAAGGGCCGGATTGCCAACATTTCAGAAACCCAGTTCTATATGGTTCTATTTTCTGATGGTTCTTTTAGTGATGATCTGTACCCAGAAGACATTACAGTAAGTTTTATGACTGGAATAGAAAAGAAAAGCACAACCTTCTTCTCATATGAAAGACAGTTAACTTTCTAGCCTGAATTTTTTACTCTAGGTATGAATGTTATACAAGCTGAAGTGAGGTACAAAGAATAATTGTTACGATATTACTTAACTTCTGCATTTACAGTAATCACCAACAGTCTTCTCATACCCATCACCTTGTCACCAGCTTTTCAAGTAGAATATTGGAAGTGGAATTCCTTAGAAGTTGACCCTTTAATATTCAGTTCCTGACTTTTGTATTTGGGTGTTTTTAATGGTTCACTTATATGTCAGTCAAGGTTAAAGGATTTCCCACTCCTTTTTTGTGACATAAATTGGATATAATTACAGCATTGCGTTGTAACCTGTGATGTTCATCTTTTTAACCATTTGTTTGCAAGATGGAAGAGCTTAGGATCACGGGAAATGCATTGTTGTTGGTTGCACCAGCATTGTGCTTGTCTCCATTCTTGGTTACCAGGATTACCACCCTCCCAGTAAGCACTGTCATTTCAGTGCAGAAGGTGGGAATATGTAACACCTGCATATGCTAAAATCTGATCAAATAAAGCTCCATGGAGCAGCGTCCTTTCTGAGAACCTAGTAGCTCTTTAGCAAATGGAGAGATTCCCCACACTTTGTGGAACCTGGTAATTTCTTATATTTATAAGAGTTTCTGAGTCCTCACTGTACTGAGCCATACAAAACCAGTCTGCATCTTCTTTTTTAAGATCCTTTTTTAATATTTTCCTACCATCTTTCCCTGTAGTGATTGGTTGGAGAATGAAAGGTTTTTTCCTTTTTGTTGGCTGACCAATTTAAAATTCTTGGAAGTTAAGCTTAAATTTCCATGGGATAGAAACACCCACAACGTAACAAAAAGTCGCACCTTTCTTTACGAAAATAAAACCATAAATTTTGTCAACACAGATGCCAAAATGAATTTCCAAACATCCCGTTCTCGAAATAGTATTGAAGCTGTCAGGACTGGAGGGTCATGGGTAACAGCGAGGGGGTTGAAGAACAGAAATAATTTCTCATGGTGTGTGGTTCTAATGTTCGGCTACAGGGTGATACAGCATGATGTTTTAGGCTGTCCCAAATGTAAGACATCTGCCAGATAAGTGCTTGACCTCTGCTGTCTTATATTCCCATTGTTGTTGTAGTATGTGGCCAGTTCAGATTATCGATTGGTTCATCTGTTTTGCATCAGAATCTGTGCTGATGACATGTACTAAAAACAGGTGCAAAATTGTATGGTAAATTCCATCTGCAGTTTTAAGTGTTTTCTCCCCCATTTTGATTGATTGATTGATTAGTTAATTGTAATTTGCTTAAAAAATATGACATAAAAATGAGATTTGAGGTTCTTCTGGCAGGGACTATGACTTCTGGGATGTGATGCTGTGTATTCTTATATCCTGAAAATGGGACATATTACTCTGAAACCTGTTTGTCAGACTACATGGCATGAAATCTTAAGAGACTGATGATATGACACAAGTGCCAGCTGTGTAGAGAAAAAAAATTGTATAAAAGTGAGAAGAGTTTTGTACTCTTTCCCCCCCCCCCTCAAGTGGATAGTTAAAGCTGAGGAGGTATGAACATGTTGATGTTCCTCATAAGTAGTCTGCTTAGTTTTGTATATGTATTTGTCCTTAGCTTCATATTTATTTGTGTTGCAGAATTTTGCATGTGCAAAAGATGGTCCACCACATGTGGGCACCGATGTGGACGTTCTGTGGAGTGATGGCAAGAGGTACTGTGGCCAGTTTCATGGTACTAACCACCAGCTCATGTTTACAGTAAGTGTTGTGATAAAATATTTGGTGTAATTTGTCTTGTCAGTAGATCTGTATGATATGCGGCTGATGGCCATGCTATGGCTCGGGCAGTTAGTGGACATTCTTTCACCACAGAGGCCTCATTTCGATACCTGGCTAGTCCATGTGGGATTTATGGTGGACAAAGTGGTACTGGAACAGGCTTTCCTCCAAGTACTATGATCTTAGCAGTGAACAGTCTTGTTAAGTAACACACTTGGAAAAAAAATTAAAAAAGCTAAATATTCAAGAAAGTTTAGTGGAGAAACTTACATGAAAGCAGTTGTGGCAAACTTTGGTGCTGGTATTATATTTTGCAGATTTAATTTTAACTCTTTGAAATCTTAGCATCCAGCAAACCTGCAATGGTTTTAGTGCTTCTGAACATTAACTTCTAGATGTTGGTTATATTGCCTCTATCAACACTTTAGATGTGACTCCCATTTTGTCAAGGAAACGTGTATTAATTTTTTTTCATGCAACTGAATACATTGGTATAGTATATTATCCGTGAGAATGGGCTTGGATTTCATAACTCTTTATTATGCAGTGTAACAAACGTCACCTTCCATGGACATGGGAATGGTAGATGTTGAATTAGACTGCTTGCAAATGCTTTTTCCAGGTGGTTTTTGAAGACAATTCTCACCTGGTACTGAAGCGTGAGGCTATCTACAGTTTGGATGAAGACATGCCAAAAAGGGTGAAAGGCCGCTTGGTAGGTACAGTTGCCCTTAGTAACAAACAGTATGGCCATTCATAAGGGTAGGCTGAAGCATGTTAACACATTGTGCAGCCATGATAGAATGAATGTAACTTACAACAAGGAAGAATGCAAGCCAGCAACAAACAAGCAAGAAAACTGATGGTCACCATCATTCAGGTTCGTAACATTTCTGGGGAAGTAGCATAATATTCAAGGTAAGAGGTCTCATTGAGCTAAGTGACATATATATGCAAATTTGTATTTATAACTGTTGTTAATTTAGACTTATGAAAATCACACTAGATGAATCTTGGTGTCACTTAAACCCTTTAATGGGGATTGTTGACCACAGTTGATGTGCAGTGTGCAGTTTACAATGTCAATTGAAGTCATTGCCAGAAAGATGTGCAGTGGTGGTGCCTGTTTAACTTCTGATTTTCTTCAGAGTGCCCCAGGCATATAATTCTGGCATGAAAGGGTTAGTTCAGTTCTGTTACAGGAATTTTTTTTTCCTGGTGTGGTCAGTCGGTTTTCAGTTGGGAAATAGTTTTTGACACTTATCAACTGGGGTGCTATATGACTTTGGTTTCTGCCATTTGTAGCTAACATGCCTGAACATGTGAATGTAAACTGTGGTGTTGAAAGGTACTGTAATGCTGGCAGTGGTGAAGTAATGATTTAGAATGTCCAGGTGGATCTGTTTATGAAAATTCTGGGATTTCTCTGCAGTTCACAGCAGAGGCTGGGAAGATATGAGATCAGAGGGTGTGCCTTGCCATTGTGACAAGGGATCCACTTAGTCATTGTTAGAAATATAACATTTTTTAAATTTGTTGTGTGAAAAGTACATTCTTTTATATCACATGGAATTTGTGTGTGAGTGGGTGTGGGTGTGTGTGGGTGCATGTCTGTACACATGGCACAGGCATGCATATTTGTTAAGGTTGCCTACTGTAAAGCTTTAAAAGACACCCTTTTATTGTTTTTACTATTTAATTTTAACCTGATTTTTTTTTATATATATATTTAAGCAGTGACAAGTGCCAGAGGTCTTGTTGTAATGAGGGGCTTATGTATGTGATATGTGTGTGGTCAGAATTCTGTGTTTTTATGAATAACCAATATTCTGTATGCAAATGTCTGTATATTTCAAAATTTTACCCACTAAATGATAAAATTTTACTCTATAGAATTAGTGACGTCCAGAGATGCAAATAATCACCAAAATTTTGCATTAAATCCTACTGTGTCTTATGCTGCTGTTCTTTTGTTTTACTACCACCAAAACCAACACCACCACCATCTCCTCCTGCTCCTCCTCCTCCTCCTCCTCCTCTACCTTAACAGTGAAGATTTATTCTCCATTTGCCATTGTCTTCACATATCATCCGAAGTATGAATCCTCAAAATAGTGCAAGACTGAGTCCTGAGTGATGGTAAAGAAAACAATCTCGCATCATGTACTGCACTTGGTTTTGCGGAAGTTAGTGGGGTGTTAATTACGTTTGTTTGTTTCCAGTCAGTAGCTACAGCAATGAGGCATCAAGATCATCTGTCTGTCACAGCTGATCTTGCAGGACAGCAGCGTGTTAACAGAGGTACTAATTCAAGATACAGTAGAGCTAGCCAAATAGTCACCACCAGTGCAAAATAAGCTGTCTCTGTAATATTCCAAGGGATAGTTACTAGTTGGCGCGAATGTGATGAACATAACCAATGGTGAGGAAAATATTATGCATGTCTAAATGTGGGACTTGAGTACAAGAATCATATTCAGGTTTGAAACATTTGATTCTATAATAAGTGAGTTTAAAGATCTTGACACATTTTCCATTCTTTACAAGCGTGAAGGTCACTGGCATATCTCAGTCATGAACAAGTTGAAGATGGTGAAAGATGTTATAATCATGTAAGTGTTGTGAGTAATGTGAGCATTAAGGACTTGGAAGTTTGATTCATAATGTACCTTGTCCTGATTGTGATGGACAATGCTGTGGATTGAATGGTAATAAACCATCAGTGCTGCATATCATGGATCATCACATTATTTTTATTTGGAGAGTTTTAAGTTTAAAGTGGGCCAGATGGTAGTGTGATACTTCACTTGTGAGTTGAGCATGATGATTATGTTATGGGAGAACTACTATTTTTCCATTTAGTGAAATTTTCTGCCTTCTGCCAATTTTTTTGTAGTCAAGGAATTTTGTAAATCATGTTAACTTATTGAGTTATGTTTATATACTTACGTGCTCCTGTTACCTCACAGTCTGATTCACCACATGCCATTCCTTACTTTCCATTCAGTTTGTGTTGAAATTTTAGGTCTGAACTTTAAGGCTTATTTTTGGTCGGGAGTTGGGCACAACTGCTCGTGGTCCGGGTGCATTGGTAGATGTCTCAGGGTCAGTAACCTGTTAACTGTTTCCGTTCTGAAAGCAGCATTTTCTTCCACTGTTCTAATACCTCCGATTATAAAAATTCTCTGTAATAGATTAAAGCTTTGTGCAGGCAGAAACTGTTCATGTAGATCCAATTCTCCTAGAGTGCAGCAGCTCTCAGAGTTCTTCCTTTGATTGAAATGCTAGTTCAGAAGCATACAGAATTTGAAGTTGTAATTTAGAATGAAATACTATGTGGAGAACAATGTGGTGTCTTCCAGGTCTTGCATCACTGTACGTCAAAAACAGTCAGGTTATAAATGAATTCACACAGAGGCTGGGGAGCCACGGTAATGTAGCCATTATAGTGACACTTTGGGATGGATGGTCTGGGGTTTGAACCCTTCTGTGGTTGAGATTTTTTTACCTGTGTAAACTGGCCCCGAGGCCCAGTAAGGGTGTGGCATTGATCACCCATGCCTCTCTAGTGCCATGAATAAAGAAAGGGCTGAGCTGTACCTCTGCTCCCCCTCTGGTCCTTCACACCCTGTTATATGGAGAACTTAGCTCTTACACTGAGGCCTGGTATCACAACACATAGCTTTAATAAAAGTAGTTGACTCTCTTATGCAGGGATACTCAAGTTTGAATAATCATTCATGGTTGATTGTAACTTCAGTTACCATCGAAAGTCACATACTTCATTTACAGATACAATCTGTCTTGTCCGAGTCTGGAGTGTCAACACTCGTACAGTGATCACCTTTAACTGTAAATTTCTCATGAAGCACATGCTTGCTTTCACCACACATTGTCTTGTAAATGTGTCACAATCATATTAACTAGCCTGTGCCATTCACTACTTGTGCCAATTGGCTTCTCACCCATTTCTTGTTCATCCTTTTCATCCAAAAATTATATTATTTTTGTAGAATAGACATCTGGATGTCCTAACGGAATCCAGAGACCATCTCTAGTGCTCCGCTGCTGGACTGCATCCTTGTCTATGCTAATGACAGAATAAAACTTGATTCTTGTCTTCGAATAAGCTTGGATTGGCTGGGTGTAGTGCATTCAGTAAGGGTACCTGATTAGACTAATGAATCTCATCAGATGTTCCCATTTCATGGGCTGATGCAAATATTTCATGCCCCACTAAGTTTGTAAGATAAGGAAGTGTATGCTGTGTTACAGAAGCACCTGTATTTGTTTATGGTTTCTCAGTGACTATGTGGCTTAACACATTGGAGTCATTTACTGAAAAGTAGGCTTAGGATGTATTACTACTAACCTGCCCCTGTGGCATCCTCTTTCAAGCATGGGCTGGCAGGCCATCGTTTAACAATTCCTGTAACTTTATGTTGTTATCTAGATTTGCGATTAGGTGTAGCTATAGAATCATCAAGGTTAGTCTCTCAAGGTGAATTTCAACCTCTTAAGATCAAATTTGACATGCAGAGGACCGTGCATCTTGATATATTCTTATAATAAAGCCACCGAGATGCACTATTTCTCAAATTTATTTGATGAAGTACTCCACGTGTTGTGGACAGGTCCACTGTCCCATCATCAGGAGTATCTCAACACTGTATATATGCAATAGGTATTTGTCATGCTAATTCTGTTGGCTGTCTGCTAGTGTGGTCAGGATGGAACGTTAGTTCCATCGTGATTTAAGATCAGCATTGTAACTGAAGAACATTGGTTTTGGTGTTTGAGATATTGTACCTTTCCAACATGAGCACCCATGATTTTTGCAGAATACTTTAAATTTAACTTACTTCAATTATCTGACTTGACCTTGAAACATGTAATAATCCTGTGAATGTCCTGTGCAATTTTGGGAAGTACTCTTCACCTGTAAGGGAATTTCTGCCATCTTTCTTCACTCTCCTCTCCATAGAACTTTTCCTGAGAAGGGTCAGTCCTTCATTTTGTTTTATATTTGTATGGTTATGGCATATAAGGTGTAGCAGTCACTCTACATTTTTGTATCCATCTCTGACTGATGGTGGGAGAAGTATTCGTGAAAATTATCGTACGTAATTTCAGTAGGTTGAAATGAGTGAGTAAAAGATAGCTGGTGTAGCACTGGTGAGGTAGGAGTGAAGGAATTATAGATATATTTGCAGAGTAAAAGCCATTGGATAGTGAATTTAGAAGTTTAATGTGCTGGCAGTTTAATCTCATGAAATCCTCAAAGTAATAAACACAAGGCACAATATAATTTAGCTCACATGAATGATAACTGTCAGAAGTTGAATTAATGACTTAAGTGTAACCAAGTTGTAGTTGTCTGAAATGAAAAGACAATTTGGACAAAGTATATTGAATTAATGTGTGGAAAATTTGTTAAGTCCAAGAGCTGATGATGAGCTGTGTGAATCTGATCTGCTCGTGTCCAAGTGGTGACTGACTTTGTTTATGTGGTATTTACATGCATGTTGTATGTACTTCGATCCCACTGAACTATGACATAAAATTTTCCTACAGATTGGTTTGCCACTCCATGAGTCCGTTTGCAGTTGGCTAGTTAGACACAGTATTACCCCACTGGCTTCCCATACTTGAATATGTGTGTGTGTGTGTGTGTGTGTGTGTGTGTGAAGTGGCGTGTTTGTCAAAAGAAAGTCAAAACTTGGCTCATGCTCTCGAAAGTTGGGTGTATGGTATGCTGTGCTATTTTAAGAAATTATTTTTTCCTGTCAACCATGATTTTCTTTGCAATTTTTGCTTTCACTCCAGTGGAACAAGATAAAAACCTCACTCCACTGCAGCAGCCTAACATCTGTAATGGAATTATTCAATGCTAAGTGGACCATAACATTTGTAGCAGCTATTCTTGTGAGGTGACACAGTCTGTTTTCTGAAAAACATGCATCAATATTGTCCCATTTTGTTTAATGCAAAATGAAGTGCATGCCTATGCCTCACTGTTCAGGACATACAACCTTAGTGTGTACCAAAAGTGTCAGGAAGGTCATGCAGACTTTGACATATGTACATCCTTACTCCAATTACAGTCATATAATATGTAAATAACTTTGAATTTCTTTGACTTTGTCATCCTTCATTTGACTTTGCTATTTGATGGGCACATCTGCATAAAGTTGTTCACGTCTGACAGTGGAAGTGGGCTAGGACATGATTCTCATTCTAATTAAAGATTGACCTGAAAAGAGACCTTACACTTGTATTTAAATAAAAGAAATATTAATTTAGCTGATAGATAAAAGAGTAATGTATTATAAGACAAATCACATCTATCAATTTGGTAGTTCACCTCACCCTGTACATTTTATGTGATTGCAATTGTCAAAATGTGACACAATAAATCTTACATGCAGACAGCTTCTGTTTTTGTTTCTCCATCAACTGCGAGTACCCTTACATGTCACATACAACTTCACACTAATGTACCAGCCCTGTTACTGCTTACTGTTCCAATCGTTAACATGGCATCACACTTCTCTCAGGCACTGGTGAATATGCTTTACAAGGAAATTCATTTCTTTACTTGTGCCTGTTCTGTTGTGTGTCTGTAAGAAGATGGTGTCTGCGATTACATTATATGCATGAGGATGTTCACCTTATAGATGTTGGTGTGAAAATTTTATTTGAAGGTGTATAATTTGTATATTTGAATGTGACAAATTCTGTTGTATTTGAGTTCTGTGTGACAGGTTACAATATAAGCACTCGCATGTCCATGAAAACAAACTAAGGATGCATTTTTTAAAATATTGTCAGATGCAACATAATGATGAACGAATGCTTCTCAGAGAAGGTGGTATTGAATATTTAGCATTATGTGTTTGCCATTCCCAATGAACCAAGTTTTTAATGCTGAGTTGACACTGGTCCAGTGGGTCCAGCCTTTTGTAATACATATGGAGGTCACTGAGATCCTCACAGGGGCTAAAATGCCCTAATAAATGTGTTAATACTGAAGAAGATGCTGCCAAAACAGCAGTTCTCTAGCAAAGAATTTCTGTAGCCATTAGAAACATATTCTGTGGCCGTGTGAAACCTATGCTTAATTCACTATAAGGGTTTGACATTTGTGTAAAACATGTTGATACAATCTTCTTTTCTTGGACCCTGTCCATCCATTTTCCATAAATTTTTTAGACAAGAAAACACTACGTTTGGAAGCTGTCTTGCCTGAAGACATGAGCAGAGTGGCTTTTTCGAAACATAGTGTTTCGGTGTCAGAAGAATCTATAGACAATGGACAAGGTCAAAGAAAAGAAGATTGTATCAATATGAAACATATCCTGTATGGAGGTTTTTATTGATTTACAATTTAAAGTGCATGGTAAGGAGAATACAATACCTGATGCACAGCTTAGGACATGCCCACTGGACCTTCTTTGGCATATAACAGAAGGGTGATTTAGCAGTATAACAACCAACATACATATATGCATTCAAGGGCGAAGAGTTGCATCAACATGTCACAAACTCCCCAACACTTGCATAAAATAGTCACTGAATTTGTAGCAGTTACCACATTACTTACTGGCTGAACTCCCTAACACTATACACAGCTGCACTCTGTACAGCCTGATGGCTGTTATGCTCACCATGCAACATGCAGGCAGCATTACACCTCTTCCCACAACATTTCCTCTGTTGTGTGTACATTCATAGCGTCAGTCGCTGTGAATGTTTATGAAATGGATAAAAAATGCTTGGTGGTCGTGTATGTGCATGCACGTGTGTAGTGCTTCCTGTTGTACCATCTTGCCACTTCAGCCCCATTCCAACATCTGACATAGAATTTGGTCACTTCTACACAAATTCATCTTAGGAATGGGAACACGTTTAAAAAGCTCTGAGCTAGTGGTCACACGAGAAATGTCTTGTGACTTGAGAATCCCTCCTTCGGAAGTTTAACTTGGAGTTTGTTGTTGCTGTTAGCACCCAACTTAATGTACCAGCAGAATAAGTTCCTCTAGCCAGCTCAGAAATTATAGGCCATTTCCAGAATACTCTTTCTAAAGTAGAGGCTTTTTCAAGATGACAGTAATGCCAATAACATGTAGGTACGTGAGTAAATAGATATGTACAAATGAGAAGGCATAAATTGGTTACACATACACAAATACTGCATAATATACAGTACTGTAACACTTATAAATGTATAGCTGGTTTTATGAATACCTCCAGAGTACTTTACTTTTTTTGAAAGCTCTCGCAGTTTTCAGTAGCACGTGAAATTATTGCATAATTATATTTCTCCTAGTCCACTGATTGCTGTACTAGAATTGTAATAGATGAACCAGACTGTCACATTCATTTTTAATATGCTTACAAGATAGAACTATGTGATTTTTATAACCACTGTACAATAGCATAGAGTTGCAATTAATGTAATGTAGTTATAGCTGACAGAAATGAATGAGTGAATAAGTACAAATAAGAATAATAAGTAGTTAGCTATCATTGGTATTGTCTTGCAAGACCTATTTGGTGACAGACTCTTCACATTATGTGTTTTGGTGTGTTTTTGTCATCACCTTTATTATATATTTTGTAAGTTTGATCAATTGAATATATGAGTGAAAAAAATGAGTTTGTGTGTGAATTATCAGACATACTGAACACCGATGAAGCAAATGAGTTTTTAATTGTTTCATGAATAGGATGGAGATGTGTCTTGTGTCTGTGTTTGACATCTCATATAATAAAAGTAAATATTGTGAATATTATTGTGTGTGTTTTTCTACAGTGCTGTCTTCAGTAATTCTGTGTAGGTTTACATTTGTTTCAAATTTCATGTTTGGTGATTGGTAATTGGTAATTAAATGTACTCTAATATTTGTAAAAAGTGATTACCACTTCTTGTCAATAATTATTTTATTAGAGTTGATTCAGTGCTGGTTGTGAGATAATTTTGTTCAGATATGTTGTGTCCAAAAGGTTTGGACTGTACATGCAACCTCCTTATATCATGACGAATGCACAGTGTTGATTTTTTTTTTCAATCCTTGTGTGTTTTGCTGTGGAATAAGGACAGTGGTTCGGTTTAAAGGAAGTGTGCATTGACATTTTTTTTAGACACATTCACGAAAGTGCAAAAAGCGACAGCTTCGTCATGTATGTCTGTCCGTCTGTCTGTCCATCAGCATGGAACAACTTGGCTACTGCATGGATTTTCATGAAATTTGATATAGGAGTATTTTTTGAAAATCTATAAAGAAAATTCAACTTTCATTAAAATCTGACAAGAATAATGGGTATGTGAAGACTAATATAAATTTTTGATCATATCTCGCTCATTTCTTCTTAGAATGAGAAATGTTGCAGACAGAATTTGTAGATAAAATCAGGTGACCCAGTTTACATACACTAACTTTTTGAAAATTATACTCTTTATGAGATAATGTGGAAAAATATTGTAGAGGTAGGCAGGCCACAGATGACAATATGGCACTTGCGCATTGTATGCTGTATGCCTATGGCTACAAACACACACTCAGAATATGTAATGCTTATTGCTTTTCCACTGAAAAAGTGGTTGCATGAAAGAGTCTCAGTATCACATAATATGTCATTAAATGTCAAAAGAATGTCAACAGAAGAGCGCATTTGTGTGAAATATTGTTATAGAACAGGAAGAACTTCTAAGGTACTTTACTTTTTGTTAGAAGTGGCATTAGGCAATGGGAATAAGTAGATCAACAGCATTTCAGTTTTCAAAATGGTCCAGCATTGTATGAAGCTGACCATTTTTGGTCACCCACCCCCCTCGCCCACTGGTGAAAAAATTGGGGCCATCAGTGCCTTGGTGTGCTCAGATCGATGATAACAGTATGAGAAGGTGGAAAATGTAGGACTATTGGGGGGATCATTTTTCAGAATGTTGACTGAATATCTGGTCATGTGGTGTGTTGCTGCAAAATTTATTTCATGCCTTCTTACAGGTTAACATATGCACAGACATTTTGCAACAGGACAAAGTGAGTGGTATAGTACACCGACTTTCCCAAAACATGCTTGTTAAACATCACTCTATGTCAATGTATATGTGTAAATGTAATTTGATTTACGCCCGTATGAAAAGTACGACCCTTTTTCACCGATTTTCTTGATTCGCAAATGCATGCTTTGCAGCCTTACATGCAGGCCTCTTATACAGACCCAAATTGGGCAGTAAATGCAGAAAGTATGGATATATGCTGCTGAGTAAAGTACAGTTTCTGTTGTGCTGATTTTCACAAAACTTGAAATCATTCAATGCAATTTTTGCATCTATACCGAAGTTTTCCAAACCAGACAAAAAGTGTAAAAATGTGGGGAAAATTTCAGTTATGCCTTCAAGTAAATTACTATACCGCGTTTTCATGCAAAACTGCAACTGTTCAGCGGTATTACGTGAAGATCTTATATATTGAGTTTCTCTCAAATCAAACATAGGAAACACAGAAACTCTTTTACTGCCTTACATAAAGTAAGACTCACCAAGCCAGTTTTCACAAAAATCTGAAAAGTGGTTGAGTCACTGATAGGTCGCACACCTGTGGATGAGGTCTCCATGTGGTTTGTTTTTGACCGTGTAAAAACGATGAAGGGGACAAGAATATAATGAAATTAATTATTACAGGTGATGGTTTATGGGTCTATGGGTACAATGTTGCAAGGAGGCATCAGTCTTTCCCAATTATAAGTTTATGATGAAGTAATATGTAAAATCTTAAAAACTTGTGCATCTCTCATCAGTCACCCATTAAGGTACATTTATAATTTCCTGCTATATGCAGGTATTTTTCCTGATTGTCATAAAATTGCAGATATAAAACCACTTTACAAGAAAGGAGACAAAACATTGACAAATTACACTGATATACAAAATTTCACTTTTTGCGACTTGCAGAAACAAAATGTGCCAATTCTTATGTAAATTGAGGTACTCATCACGAAAATCACAATAAAAATGCTTCATTAGCAACGGTTTTCAAGCTATCATCTCTTACCTGTACTGCGTCATAAGTTGAAGGTTGCATATAACTCTAGTGCAGTCGGGCCTTCTTCGCCTGCCATTTGAACGTCGAATTTGGACAATCATGCATCAAGGTCCAGCAATAATCAGCAAGCATAGATGGGCCCCATTTCCCTTTGTATCTGCCCTCCATTGCTGCATTGTCTGAGTGGAGACGTTCACTGTGCTCGTCACTCACAGAACCACAGTTCTCCGGAAAGAAGTCCAGATGAGAACTCAGAAAGTGGATTTTCATGGACATATGCACCCCAGTTTCTGATATGAGGATAGAAGTTCTTCCACAAGATCCTTGTAGTTATCTGCTCTTCTGTTTCTTAGGAAGCCTGTAACCACTTCTTGGAAGGCACGCCATGCTCTCTGTTCATCACCCGCAATGATGCATTCTAATACCTCATCACAAAGAAGTGAGCGAATGTCTGGGCTGGTGAAAACACCCTCTCATATCTTAGCATCACTAAGCAGGGGGAATTCTTGTCACAGGTACAGAAATGCTGTACCATTACAATCCATAGCCTTCACAAAATTCTTCATGAGGCCTAATTTGATATGAAGAGGTGGCAACAAAATCCTTGATGACTCAACCAGTGAATGATGCTTTACATTTTTGTGTCCTAGCACCAAAATCTTTCTGGCAGGCCATATACTTTTGACATAGTGATGTGCCTTGTCTCTGCTGTCCCACTCACACAGCAAAAACAAGGAAATTTATTGTATCCAGGCTGCAGTCCAAGCAAAAGTGCAATGACTTTAAGGTCTGCACAAATGTTTCAATTGTGTGTGTCATACTTTATGTATTGCAGTAACTGCTTCATGCTTTCATTACTTTCTTTAATTCCAAATGCATGTGCAACAGGAATGGAAGGTAACACATTCCCATTGTGCAGAAGAACAGCTTTAAGACTGACTTTGGAGGAATCTGTGAATAGCCTCCATTCATATGAGCAGTGGCCCATGTTTAATGCTCTGAACAAGACATCCACATCTTTGCATGCCACTAGAGTGCCCTCCATAGTGAAGAATTCTTCCAGATTTTTTGGTGATAATGATACGGAGTTATTTTCATGCCTTCATCCATATCCATTCCATTGTTTCATTCTGGATGCTAGCAGTTCAGCCTTTATCTTTGACAGCTCCAAATCGCGTACCAGATCATTCAGTTCGTTTTGTGTAAGTTTGTGAGGTGACTCAGATGCTGGACCTTGGAAGTCTGGATCTGTAGGTTCTTTGTGAGGTCCTGTGTTTTCTCCGTGTCTTCCGCTTCCATCTCCGAAATCAAATTGTATTCTTTGGTGGATCTGGCATGGGCAGATCTTCCCCATGAGGCACAGATCTGACGGCAGAGGGTATATTTGTATAGTCAATTCTCTGCTTCTTCCTTCTGTTCACGTCACTTGCCACAAAAGGTGTCAAGCAAAAGCAGCAGTCACTGCTGTGGTTTGAGGGTTCCCTCCACACCATCGGAACAGCAAATGGCATCGCCATTCCCTTACGATTTATCCAGCCTCCAAGACGTATTGCACACGATTTGCACTCAATGCGGTGCCCACTTCTTGTCCTGGTCTCCCAGTTAACACCCACAGTACAGACGGTAGACTTTCTTGATCCGAGACGTTATAGAACGCCTCTGTGACGCCAGCGTCACTTTCCCACTCACACAACAGAATACGTCTGCACTGTTCACACAAGAGCCAGACATACTGTCCTACACCTGTGCTTGTACAGACTGAAACTGAGGCACTGTCTGGTGGCTGATGCAATGACCTTATCATGTGACTTTACTCTAGTCACAGTGTTAGTCAGCCGTGATTGATGACCTTTTCATGTACACTAGTCACAGCATTAGTCACCCACGATTGTTGTTTTTTTTTTTTTTTTTATTAAAACCCTAATTTGAAATCAGAATGCACTGTACGTGAATGTAGCCTCCTGTAACTTTGAAACGAGCTGAACAACAATTCTTAAATCACCGAGGAACTCCAAAAAGAAAGAATACAACATTCAGAACACCGCGAAAGTTTGAAATCAAGAGTAACACAAGTTTTGTAAATATACTTATGTCAACAGAAACATTTGTTTGAGAAATTGTCATTTTCTCATAAAACGAGCCACGAGTATGAATAATTACAAAATTGGCCGCAGTTGAGTCAAGGTGAGAAAAACTGCGTTACGCATATTTCAGCCTTTTTTCGTGTTTTGCCAGTTTCGACAGTTCCAGATCGTTTACTTGTTGGCCAACAACTTGTATTCGGCGAGGATGGCCATAAAACACGAACTACATACAGTCTTATGTGAAAGACAGTGTCAACCTTGGTCATATTTGGTACCGTACGGCCGTGGGGAATGATCACAGTGTTTCGAAAAAGTTTGCTGCCCGAACGTTCAGGTTCTTGTTTGTGACTAGAAAGAGAAAATGCACACCGAGGAAACTTAAAATCTGATGAAGGCAAAAATAGAGATATCTATGAATTTATATGAATATGAATCGAATCCAGAAATTCATAATATCAACACCAGATTTAGTTCTGACTTACATACTCCAACTGCAAAGTTAACAACTTTCCAAAAAATACCATTTTATTTTGGAATCAAAGTCTTCAATCTCCTTCCTACTAGCATCAAAAATATATCTCGTGACAAACCAATTCAGATCTGTTAAAGTTTCCTTCTTATAAATTCATTTTACTCGTTGGAGGGATATTTTACTTGGAATTCCAACAGAGATCTTTGCTCAGTGTAATCATTTTAAAAGTAAACCTCTAAATAATCTTACATTTATATAACTCATACCATTCCGTATTATTACTTTTAATTTGAATTCTTAACTCTTAGGTATATTTATATAAATACACATATTTCTAGACGTATTGACAGATTCCACTTCCAGTTGGTTTTTAAATTTTGTGTTGTTATTTATTATATTATATTGGGTGGATATCCATATATTATAAGCTGTGTTGTAATATATAAATTGTAATCTGTAATTGAAGTGTCCAATGTTACGTGTGACTGAATGGATGAACAAATAAACCACACCAAACCAGACACACTGCCTTTTTTCCTGAGGCGTGGACGGAATTCGTGTGTTTACGCATGCTACTTGTAATTTTAAATTCGTTATTTTAAAGCGTTATAATTTAATAATACGAAAATTATTTCACAATTCATCATACGATTCCTAGTCGTAAAGCCACGTGACAATTCACGCCTATGTGCACTCAGTGTACAACATGAGCCTGTGTTCTGTAGTTATTCCACTACGCCATAATACCCGCAGGATCCGTGGCCGGTAGGAGGCAGAAAATCGTGCTACGAAGTAACAGCGGTAGAATGGGTCTTGTAAGGTGCCACGTAGGGTTTTTAGTGTTTTGTAAGGTTGCGCTAGTGGTTTCATTAAGTATTGTTCTGACACAATAAATACTGTAACGTTGTAACAGGCGTGACAGAATGCATAATATAGAAACGGATATTAAATATGACAGTTATGTGTTTTTCTTGGCAAATTGTGCTCTGAATTTTTGGTAATTTAAGGTAGGGGTAGTATGACACAACTACGGAGGGTCTCGTGAAGTGAAGTTTTATTTAGTTGATTTAATACAAAAGTATTGTAAGATGCAGCATAACTGCAGTTAGGAACAAGTCCACTTAAGTACCCGAAACACTATAGTTTTGCCTTATTTATTTGAGTGCAACATGGCCAGTGAAATGTATATAGAGGTTAATGTTACCGAAGTTCTGATCCGAAGGTAATGGTAGCAACATTTAAAATTCCGTAAAGCATGCCTCATCAGAACATGTTGGCTAAAACTTCTGGAATAGTTGCCCTTTGTTCGATAGCGAACTTCATCAATGCTGCAGATCGTGTAATCATGCCAATAGCAATTGTGCCTATGACAGATGAATTCAATTGGAGTTTACACTGGCAAGGATGGATTCTTTCAGCGTTTGCATTTGGTTACTTCACAAGTCAGGTAATAGTAACAGGGAGTTCTGTCGAATTTTTACATATTATGTTCACAGCGTTTCTGAGATATATTGTTGTCATTTTAAAGTTGCCCATGATGTGATTTGGATGATTGGAGTGTCATACTTTCAGAATGATCATGGTATGAATCTTACCTCTCTTGCTAATCTGGTTAGAGTTTGCAGGGTGTTTTGGTTGGAACAGGTTTGTTATACCAGCAGGAGAGCCTGTCCCATTGTAGAATACCTAAGTTAGTTGTGCAGATAGGAGATACAAAAATGCATGGAATTGTGAATGTTGGTTTGTCTTAAGTGGGATGTCAGCTTTCTTCCTCCTGTAAGTCAGACTTGGATTTTTCTAATTTTATATCCCACCATTCCACCACTTGTTACATTATGTGTTTCCTGTAGAGTTGTGTAACTATGGTTCTGAAATATTGTTCAATTTCTACCAGAATACCCACTGAAAATGATGATGGTACTGTCCTTACCAGTACAGATTCTCAGAGTCTTCCTATATTAAACCCATCCCTCATAATTCGTACTCCCTCAAGAGGATGGTGTAGAAACTTGGCAGCAAAAGTGATATTTTGATATTTGTGCTGAAGCATTGGGAGTTAACTTAACCTTCTCTTTTCAGCCAAAATTTTCCAAAGATACATCTTTATTTTTTTGTCTGTACTACACTTATAAGTACTTGTGCCATAAAGCCTTCAGTTCCAGTAATAAAATGTATGATCTTGGACTCCTAAGATAATTGCCCACTTCTTAGTGGTATTTGCAGAATAAGGGTATATTGTTCCACCATGGTCATAAAAGCACATATTTAGGTCACACTTCCACACGATTTATTAAGAGTAACTAAGGTAAAGTAGGACTAGCACTGTGGATGCATTTGGCCCGTGGACACTTCTCAAACACTTCCACTAAAACCCCAAAATAAACACATACAATATCAGCTAGACCATCATTGCTTTGATCTGAAGTTTTAAAGACCCAGTCCATTATGCTCTTTGTTAATGTCTTGTGAATTACCAGTTATTCAACAGCATGGTTTGTATCTTCCATAATACGAAAGTGCATTTCACTGGTATTCTGGGATGTTACATGGCGAAGGTTGGTAGCTTGTTACCAACATTTTGTGATAACCTGTCAGCCAGATCTCAAACAGTCCAAACGGATTTCATTTACTCTGTGGCAGAAGTCTGAAATCGTGCACAATTTAAGGATAGTTTTTTTTTTTTTTTTAAATTATGCATCCTATTGTGTGCTATCTCATCAAGAATGAAATGTGTTTTGTGTTTGATGGCCATTTGTATACTTTTTTCTTTTAAGGATATTTCTTTTGGACTTATATTGTTACTGTTTTTTATACATACATATTGAATCACTACACATAGATTACTTCTGTTATCAGTAAATATTCCGTAGTGTTACAGATGCTTGAATATGATGGGGATAACCTCAGTTATTTGGAAATATTGGCACATGTGTTCTTACTCTTTAGATCAAGTATCTTATATTAAATAGTTTGAATGAAATAATTAATTGCTCTTTCAGTGTGTGCAATGTTATGCTGTTTTTTTTTGGCCTAAGTTTTCACATGAAAAAATTGAAACCTGTAATTTATATATCATTGTTCCTCAAATTGCACCTGGAATTAATGTCAGTGCCAGAAGGCTAACTGTGGTTTCCGTGCATTACAGGTGATTGGAGCTTGTGCTGCAAGCAGATTTGGAGGAAAAGCAGTACTCTTATTTGCTGTATTCCTATGGTCTGTTTCGACCTCTGTCACTCCTTTTTTGGCACCATCTGTCCCTGCACTGATACTTTGCAGGGTACTGCTGGGTTTAGGTGAGGGACTTGGTAAGTTGACCGATTTGTTCATCTGATTTTACTCCAGAATTTAAGGTGTGGATTACTAGGTTAATTAGAATGTGCATGTATGTGTGACATGTCTAGTACAGTTGTATAGCTGAACATTTATCCATAATTATTTTGAAGCTTTCACATTGATTAATTATTCATCTTGGTCATGGTTTGGATTTTTCACCATGTAGCAGTGGGCTATGTTGCTGACAGTTTGGAGAAACTTAGTTACTCAATTTTCAAGGTCAAAGTGGGAAGGTGTTTAGTTCATGTAGTCAGGTGGGTCCTCAGACCCATTGGAGAGAGAAAACAGGCTAGTGTCTAGTCCAGGCCAATTGGTCTGTAACAGATGGCCCTTTTGAGGCCCAGAGTAAGGTGGCTTAAAAATTGTTTTTGTTTGCTCACCATGCATTTCTTACCCACCTTTTCACACAGCACTTGGAGGAAACTGTTGTACAATTTGGCACAGAGTTTTCTTTTTTTTTTAATCTGTAACCATGCATACAAATACAATGCACTGTGTTGCTTACTTTCATTACTGCTGTGGGTTTAGCTGTGAGGCATATGACAGTGGAATCCTCATGAACCTGAGTGTAGGTGGGAATGGTGAGTAGAGAAAGTAGAGAATGGTGAATTGTGAAAGGAAGTTGAGACGGAAAGGAAGGTTGAGTCAAAGAAGGTGTTAACTGCCACTGTTTCCGGTCCTTGAATGGGTTAATTGGGTTGGGTGTGGCTATGGTATCCTCTGTGCTACTTCTTTGTATGGTTACATACATGAGTACTTACATACATTCCATTGATCCATCAGTCTTCCATATGACATTTGGATATGAAACATGTCATAATGCTATAAAAACATGATTATATTAAACAATCACTGATCTTATATCAGAACAAGTGGACAAAATATATGACTAGAAATGTACAATATTTGTATTGCCTTTCGTATAGAACTATCGTAAATCTTCACTTCATGGTGATAATTTATATTTTTGTTAATTGAATAAAAGGAATCAACAGTTATAAACGTTTTCAGAGCTGATATAAAGTGCTTCTTACCCTTTACAAGTTCTGCAATAGATGCTAGTTGTATATAAAAGTCTTATGCTCACCTAATACATACCCTTCTGTTATCATGAAAAATTTGCTAGTGGCCTATGTAATTGCATTTTCTTTCTTTTATTGATGTTGATCTTCCAGGCAGGGCTTATTGGTTAGCTGCCTTGTCTGTTAAGGGGGACCACAGTAGCACAGTGGTAAAGGTGCTGTGCTACAAATTGGAAGGTCGCTGGTTCGATTCCAGATGGTGTCATTGGAATTTTTCATTGACATAATCCTTCTGTTTGCACTATGGCCCTGGGGTCAACTCAGCCTCTAACTGTAATGAGTACCCGGAGTATTTCCTGGGGGTAAAAAGCTGCCGGTGCATAAGGCTGACAATCTTACCACCATCCTGTGCCATTGTCATGTAATCTGGGAACCTTAACTTCCTGGAACCCTCTGGGCATCTCAGGCCTGTAACTGGACTGATTTACCTTTTCCTTGTCTGTCAAAGTTTTATTATAGGTTGCTGTAAGTGACTTCACAGACAACTGTTGGTGCAGTGGGGCATCTTCACTAATGCCATCACGTTATGAAACCATATTTTGTATCTGTACATAACTGTATGTTCTTCTCCCATTTCTGGATGATAAGGCTGGAGCTCTCTGTTTCATGCAGTCTTCTGTTGTGTGGCCCATTTGAGTTTGTTGTATAAAACCATCCCTTCACATCACTTTATGCTGAACATCTGCAGTTTAAACACCATTGATAAATAACCCACGTATGAACTAAAATCAAATAGACAAGTGTAATATGGTAGTCACTTACTGTCCCAGTGTTTATTAAAAATGGCAGGAAATGTGAATGATAGATACAGGTCTCAAAGGAGCTAAACTAGAACATCTCAGAATAGAGCTTTTGGTGGCATTCAGTAATTATTGACTGTAGGATGGCATTTATCTTTTCTATAGGTTTACCAACAATTTTCCATATATTTGGCCATAATGTACCAATGGAAGAGAGGTCAAGAGCATTTGGTTACCTTGTTGCTGCCGGTTCTGTAGGACAGACCGTTGCATCTGTGGTGAGTCATTCAAGAAATCAGTATGTAAAATTTACTTGACTATCAGTAGCACTATTAACAAACATGTATTTTCATACTAGTATGTCATTCACATTATGTTAGACTGCAGCAGTTTATGCATGCATGTCACAGTCACCTATTGTTTCATGTTGTGTGCTTGTTGTTTAAGGTATTATTGCAGGCTTATGATAAAATTGGAACAGATATGTAATGGTAGATGAGTTGTCTGTAAGGTAAAATTTAGAAGAGTTCATTCTGTTTGACATTGATACCTCTTTTTCACATTTGTTTTTGAAATTGTGTTTGCAAACTTCAACAGTATTTTAAAGTACTTCAGTACAGTAATGAAACTGTTAGCATTATTATAAAATGTAGTAGAACAGTTTCATATTTCCATTCACAGCTCATCCCTTACAAGTAAGATGTATCTATATGCTGAGAAAGTGAAATTGAAATGTTGAATTCATGTTCCTGATCAATGTGTTATGACCCCTTCTGAACCATTAATTCAGCATCAGGAAGTTATGACTCATGTGTGAGTGGTACTGCTGATTATCATACTTTTTTTTAGCTGTGCCCTTACCTGTCTTGGCAGACTGGTTTCTACCTGTTTGGGACATTGGGAATTGTGTGGGTACTCATATGGTTACTGTTCTATAATGATGGTGCAACCTCAACACAGGATGAGATTCCTCTCTTTGTACCAAAGGTGAGTTACTCTTGTACTCATATCTGCAAATATGTAGGTTATTTGGAAAGTAAGTACCGTCTGCGCGTATATCTCGTGCATCCTCGAGACTGTCACTTTGTGCATGTGCAGTGACTTCCTATATCAATTGAGAAGCCATGAACGCCATTTCGTGAAATTCGTTTGTGTTTATGTTTGTTCCTGTGCATTAAACATGTTTAAGACAATTGAAGGGGCCGCCGACTGTGAAATATGGTCTGAAATTCATTTTTTGAACGCTAGGAATGTGCTACCAAGTGAGATTCATCACCAGATCTGTCAAGTGTATGGTGACAGTGCAATGAGTGATGGCATGGTTAGGAAATGGGTTCGGATATTCAATGAAGGACGAGAGAATGTGCATGATGAGGTGCGAAGTGGGCATCCATCTTTGGTGAATGATGATTTGGTGCATAAGGTCAATGAAAGAGTGCATGACGACAAATGTTTCACAATTTCTGATCTGTCCTTGCACTTTCCTCAGATTTCAAGGACTCTACTCTATGACATTGTCAGTAGTGGCTAACATCGCAGGCGGCTGCATTCTATGAGGAGGGTATACAAAAACTTGTGCCCCCGCTAGGATAAGTGCCTCAATAATGGCGGCGAATATGTGGATAAATAGTGTGAAGAATGTAGAATCTGATAACAATAAAATTTTGTATGAAACCTTACTTGATTTTTTTTTACAGCTAAAGGTACTTCCTTTTGAATAAGCCTCATATTTTCTTAAAGTTTCAGATATTATGACAGAGATTAACAGTTTATATGTTTTTGAAGTGTCTGTATATTCTGTGTTTAGTGTATTCACATTTCACAAACTGTTGTGTGTTTACATTTTATGAATTGTGCTATGAAGTATTATTTTCACTTAACATATTCAGCGTAATGTGTGGTGAAGCATGCGCATGTTGTGAAGCGATCTTTAAATTCTGCATTTGGACCATCTGCAGTGTTTAGGCATGCTGACATTTACAAGTATGAAGTGTTAATAAAGAAAAGGAATAGAATTAGGGTACTGTATCCCTGAATAGGGTACTAATTCTGTGTAAAGAAAAAACAGCTTGATGCACAACTTGTTCTTAGTATATTTCGTCAACCTCTATGTGTTTGGGCGTATCGAGGCCCATCATCAGGAGGTACAACCGTATGTGTACAACAGTTGGTACTTATTATTCTGAAAACATGGATTTGTACCACCTGATGACGGGCCTAGATACGCCCGAAACATGTAGAGGGTGATGAAATATACTAAGAATAAGTTGTGCATCAAGTAGGTTTTTTTTTACATGATTATATCGAGATGCACGGTCAACAAAACATAAAATTTACTAGTACTGCCTTGAATCATAAGTGTCCAGTGTGCATGTACAGAACACATTTTCCATGTTACTACATAACTGTCATGGACATGGAAGTAACCTGTAACTTGCGACATGTTTGAGTTTTTCAGGAGTGCTTCATGAAGTTGCCTTTGGCTGTTGGAACAGAAATGTAAAGCCATTCCTATGCCGTTTGTATCACAAAGAATTGACTCGTCTTTCCTTCAAACACACAATAAACCCCAACAGTGAATTTGTTTCATAACATCGTAATACTTAAAAGCAGAGTCACTGTGTTGTTCTGTTTGTGTTTCTACATTTTTCATGGCATTCATGAAATTCCAACTTACATAATTGAAAAGTTTTTGTTTATCTTTTCATATAACTCTGTTCAAGTCATCAAATTCATATGTACATATGGACAGGTGGATAGACTATATACATTATGGTAAAATATTTATGAAACAGTGCATAATGGTTAAAGGTAATGTCTGTTTCAAGGTATACACGACTGCTGATACTTATTTTGTATCTTCCTAGGTAACAAATCCAAATGTGCGGTGGACAGAGTTTGTGTGCCATTGGCCCCTGTGGGCTCTTTATATAGCACACTTTGCCATGAACTGGTCCAACTACATCATCATGCAGTGGCTCCCCACATACCTTGCACGGAACCTTGGAGCCAACACAGAGAGCATTAGCCTTACTGCCGTCCCATATATTGTCAACTCCTTGGTTGGCATCTGTGAGTTTATTAGTCTGCATTAATTACCACTGGGTTAAATTTCCTTTTTAAAATTGGTAGGCATAATTGTTCAGTATCTTTTAATCTTTTGTGGTGCTCTCACATTGAAGTGGCCATTAACTGTCTCTCAATTTAGAATTATAAATGGTTAAATATGTATCTTTAAATGAATTTCAAGATGTGTAGGTGGGCCTCGACGATTTCACGTTAATGTGACTTCAAAATTCGCGTCACTTTTCAGATTTACTCAATAATTTTTACTTTAACATGATTTGGCCTAGATGATCCGTGCCTGCACATATCTTCAGTAGGATGCTTGCAGGAAGTGACGACATTGTCATGCCATCAGTCATGTGTATGGATTAATTGCATTAGTGATGTAAGTCATGCAGGTCATTTAATTTCTTCTTGAACAGCAGTGGCTATTCTTACCAACATTTGTGAGAAACATCAGTCTACATCACGTAGTGCAATCCAAGTGAAATATCAGTTACAGGCAATTGGTATTGAAGAGAAATTAGATGTAAAAGCCAAATTGAAAGAGGTGAACAAATTATCAACTTATGCTGTAATGTTAGGCTGGATCATAGTAGTGTACTTACAATTTGTGATAATGCTGATAGAATTAAAGAAAGTGTTAGGTGTTTAGATAACACTAAATGCCAACAATCTGAAACAGAGCGTGTTTGTCTGTGCAGCAAGTCTATCACAGTTTCATTTCATTTATTTGCATTCCAAGGATCCAGACTGGATTACAAGATCCATAGGGATATGGAAATAGTCACATTTGCAATGCAAGTCTTAAAGATTAAAACAATGATAAGGAGTACAATAGTTACAGGTATTAGATCAAGTACAGTATTAGTGGTCGAACAGTAACATTAACTTTAACTTATTTCATATAACCATAATAACATCATAGCGCCCGTGTAAAAGACACAGCACGGGATATGAAACAGTTTATTACATCACATCATAGCAAATGTATAATGATTCAGATGGACCACACACGTCAGACATTGGAA
>Ga0131853_10001391_pt1 | contig 43391 bp, 33 predicted proteins | sample TergutLab28metaG_FD_92764 | JGI IMG/M metagenome (GOLD analysis project Ga0131853, IMG submission 92764) | Labiotermes labralis P1 segment gut microbial communities from Petit-Saut dam, French Guiana - Lab288 P1 (version 2) (version 2) | ecosystem: Host-associated > Arthropoda: Insects >...
ACCTTTATAGGTTGGAACACTCAGCCGGACGGCGGAGGAGAATGGTTTTTCACTAACGATAACATACCGGGAGTAAATGAATCGGAAGTTATCTTTCCGGAAATGGACGGGGAGATTACTGTAGCCTAGTACAGATGAGTAGTGATAAAAAATGCACAAACATGATCAGTAGGGGACGATGTTTCATTGTTTTACGGCTTGTATAATTCGAGCAGTGGAGCAACGGGTATCGCCCCTACATTAATTTTATCCATGGAGACAATGATGATGGAATATAGAAAAGAATATGAAAAGTGGCTGAGTGATCCGGCCATAGACAACGACACCCGTCAAGAACTGCAAGGGATCGGGGCGGATACTCGAGAGATTGAAGACCGATTTTACACCCATTTGGCTTTCGGCACCGGAGGTTTGAGGGGCGTGATCGGCGCGGGTACTAACCGTATGAACATTTATACGGTGCGCAAAGCCACTCAAGGGCTGGCACATTATATTTTGTCCCAGGGAGAAGCAGCGGTTCAAAAAGGCGTGGTTATTGCCCATGACAGCCGCCGCATGTCACCGGAGTTTTGTGAAGAAGCCGCTTTGGTGTTAAACGGAAATGGGATACGTACATATGTATTTGACGATTTACGTCCCACCCCCCTGTTGTCTTTTGCTGTGCGGCATTTGGGCTGTACTGCGGGTATTGTAATCACCGCCAGTCACAATCCCCCCGAATATAACGGATATAAAGTCTATTGGGATGACGGCGGGCAGGTGCCCCATCCGAGGGACCAAGCCATCATAATGGAAGTAAACAAAATTACTGATTTTTTACAAATCAAGACCATATCCAAAAAGGCAGCGGTGGAATCCGGATTATTTTCCGTGGCAGGGCCGGAAGTGGATGATGCCTATGTACAAGCCATATTAAGCCAAAGACGGCATAGGGAGCTGCCTGTACGCCCGCTAAAAATCGTGTTTACACCATTACACGGTGCCGGCAATGTGCTTGTGCGGCGGGTGTTGGATGAAGCGGGATATAAAGATGTGTATGTAGTGGAAGCGCAAGCCGCACCTGACGGAAATTTTCCAACCGTAGCTTATCCTAATCCGGAGGACTTTGCCGCTTTTGCTATGGCCGAGACCCTGGCTTGGGAAAAAGACGCCGATCTCATAATCTGCACCGATCCCGATGGTGATAGGTTGGGGGTAGCGCTTAAGAATGAGATGAGCATGGATAACCACGGCTACTCCACAGATAAGTATATTCATTTGACGGGAAATATGACGGGAGTGCTTTTGACCGAATATCTGCTTTCTGAGCGCAAAGTGATGGACGATTTACCGGCTAATGGGGCGATTGTCTCAACGATTGTTTCTACGGAAATGAGTAAATCTATTGCGCGTGCCTATGGTGTTACTCATTTTGAAGTGCTGACCGGTTTTAAATATATTGGGGAAAAGATTAAGGAATTTGAGCAAAGCGGTGCGCACACGTATCTATTTGGTTTTGAGGAAAGCTGCGGTTATTTAGCCGGAGATTACGCGAGAGATAAGGATGCGGTGGAAGCGGCGCTGTTGGTTTGCGAGGCCGCCGCGTATTATCGTCAAAAAAATATGTCATTGTGGGATGCCATGGTGGCCTTGTATAAAAAATATGGATACTTCAAAGAATCTTTAGAGTCTGTTACTTTAAAAGGGTTGGAAGGATTGGCAGATATGCGTCGTATTATGGCTGATCTGCGAAGGAATCCGTTTAAGGAAATGGGCGGGCTTGCAGTTGTTGAACGGCGGGACTACCGGGAGCGGGTGACTTTAAACTGCATAACGGGTCAAACAAAGACCACAGGACTTCCTTGTTCGGATGTATTGTACTATGTGTTGGAGGATGGCTCCTGGCTGTGTATACGGCCTTCGGGGACGGAACCTAAAATTAAATTATATTTTGGCACAGTGATAGAAGCATGGGATACATTGGCTGAGGCTGACGCACAAGCGCAAGAAAGACTTGGGATTATTAAGCAGGCTTTTGAGTCTAGATTGTAAAATATGGGGATTGATTTCGAATTAATTCACTATAAAATTCGATATAAAACGCCATGTCCGTTTATGGGTCCTGGTGTTTTTTTACTATATCTTAAGAAATGGTAATAGAAATGTTCTTTACACCGGTTCCTGTTAATGATACAGTATATGCCGTCTATACGAACATACTTTTTGCTATTTATCAGACAGGATTTTAAACACGGATTTGTATGAGCGTTTGATCGAGTAATGATATAAAGGGGATACTTATGAAAAAAACATATGGCAACGAAAGCATTACAGCCTTAAAAGGCGCGGATCGGGTGCGGAAACGTCCTTCGGTTATTTTCGGTTCCGACGGTCTTACCGGCTGCCAACACGCGGTCTTTGAAATCATTTCCAATTCCATAGATGAGGCTCGGGAAGGGTTTGGTCATCGTATCGAAATTACCCGCCACGCGGGAGGCGCAATCACGGTGAAAGATTACGGCCGCGGTATGCCTGTGGACTATAATACAAAAGAACAGAAATTTAACTGGGAGCTTCTCTTCTGCGAACTCTACGCCGGAGGCAAGTTTGACAATAATGAAGAAGAAAATTATTCCTATAGCTTAGGGTTAAACGGCCTAGGCCTATGTGCGACCCAATACAGTTCCGAATTTATGGATGTGGTTGTGCTCCATGACGGTCATCGTTACCGGCTTCACTTTGAAAAGGGCGAAAATATCGGGGGTCTGGTCAAGGAAAAGCTGCCCGCCGATAGAGCCCGGGAGACGGGATCCACCATTACCTGGCGGCCGGATCGGGAGGTATTTACGGACATCGATATCCCCTTGGCATATTTTCAAGAGACCCTTAAGCGCCAAGCCATTGTCAACGCGGGCCTCTTATTTATCCTGACAGACGAAGAGAGCGGCGAAAATTTCACCTTCTGCTACGAAAACGGCCTGGGAGACTATATTGAAGAATTGGCCGGTGATACGCCACTGACGGCGCCTTATCGCATGTTTCATGAGACTCGGGGGCGGGATAGAGCGGATAAGCCTGAGTATAAGCTGAAATTTGAAATGGCTTTCTGCTTTTCCAATACGGTGAGCCGGTTAGAGTACTATCACAATTCCAGTTATCTGGAATATGGGGGGGCGCCGGATAAAGCTGTCCGCTCCGCGTTTGTATCTGCGGTAGACGGCTTCCTTAAGGCCAACGGTCATTACAAAAAAGACGAGAAACGGATTATTTTCGCGGATATAGAGGACAGTTTGATATTTATCTCCAACTCTTTTTCCACCGTTACCAGCTACGAAAATCAGACAAAAAAAGCGATTACCAATAAATTTATCCAAGAAGCCATGACGGAATTTTTGAGAAAGCAGCTGGAAGTTTACTTTATTGAAAATAAAAACGATGGGTTGACACTGGCTTCCCAAGTCTTGGTTAACAAACGCAGCCGCGAAACCGCGGAAAAGACCCGTACCACCCTGCGTAAGAAGCTTACGGGTACCCTGGATCTTAATAACAGAGTAGAGAAATTTGTCAACTGCCGTTCCAAAGACGTCAACCGCCGTGAACTTTATATTGTGGAGGGAGATTCTGCTCTGGGGTCATGCAAGCTGGGACGAGATGCGGAATTTCAGGGAATTATGCCGGTACGGGGTAAGATTTTAAATTGCCTGAAGGCAGATTACGATAAAATTTTTAACAGCGATATTATTACAGATTTGCTGCGCGTATTGGGCTGCGGCGTAGAAATTAAAACAAAGCATAACCGTGATCTTAATGTTTTTGATATCAACCAGCTAAAATGGAACCGGATCATTATTTGTACCGATGCGGATTACGACGGCTTTCAGATAAGGACCTTGATTTTGACTATGATTTATCGGCTGGTACCGTCTTTAATTGACGCCGGCAAGGTTTTTATTGCGGAATCGCCCCTGTACGAGATAACCGCGGGCAAAAAGACTTTCTTTGCTTATTCCGAAAAAGAGAAAGCGGAAGTCCTTGCAAAACTCGAAAAATCGGGAGGAAAGATACGTATCCAGCGTTCGAAGGGACTTGGAGAAAATGAACCGGAAATGATGTGGGAAACCACAATGAACCCTGCCACCAGACGCCTGATCCAAGTCATACCCGACGATGTAGAGAAAACTCAAACGATGTTTGAGATTCTATTGGGTGACAATATCAAAGGGCGTAAAGAATTTATTGAGGATTACGGACATTTATATATTGATTCGGCAGCGGTTTAATTTGTTAATTATGGAGATTTGTTATGTCTAAGAAAAATCAAGAAAAAAATCAAATACCTGAAGCGCATATAGTGGAACAGCCTGTCCCGGTGGTACTGGAGCTTAACTACATGCCCTATACCATGGCTGTTATTGTTTCCCGGGCGATACCGGAGATAGACGGCTTTAAACCGTCCCACCGCAAATTGCTTTATACCATGTACAAAATGGGGCTTCTGTCCGGAGGGCGTATTAAGTCTGCCGATGTAGTGGGTCAAACCATGCGGCTTAATCCCCATGGGGATGGGCCTATCTACGAGACAATGGTTCGCCTTGCCCGTGGGCACAATGCTTTGCTGCATCCTTTTGTAGATTCTAAAGGGAACTTTGGTAAGCAGTATTCCAGGGATATGGCATTTGCCGCCAGCCGATATACTGAGGTAAAGTTAGACGCCATCTGTCAGGAAATCTTTAAAGACATTGATAAAAATACGGTGGATATGGTGGATAACTATAATTCCACCACCCTTGAGCCTGTTCTTTTGCCCACGACTTTTCCTAATCTGCTGGTGACCCCTAATCATGGGATTGCCGTAGGTATGGCCAGTACCGTGTGCAGCTTTAATTTAAAAGAAGTGTGTCTCACCACTGCCAAATGGATTGCAAATCCGGATATCAATATTATGGAATCTTTACCGGCACCGGATTTCTCATCCGGAGGTCAGTTGATTTATAAAGAGGCTGAGATAGAAAATATTTACCAGACCGGGCGCGGCAGCTTTAAAGTACGGGGCAAGTATCGTTATGACAAAAAAAATTCGTGTATAGAAGTCTATGAGATTCCATATACCACTACCATAGAGGCGGTCATTGATAAAGTGGTGGCTTTAGTAAAATCCGGAAAGATCCGAGATATTTCGGATATCAGAGATGAGACGGATCTTCACGGACTTAAGATTGCCATTGACATAAAAAAGAGCGCGGATCCCGATCGGATTATGCATAGGCTTTTTGCCCTGACCACTCTCCAGGATTCCTTTAGCTGTAATTTCAACTTTTTGGTACACGGCCGCCCTCGTACCATGGGGATTAATGAGATTCTTACAGAGTGGCTGGCTTTTCGTATGGACTGTCTGCGGCGGCAAATTGCGTTTGATATTGATAAAAAGACCAATCAGGCTCACCTTTTAGAGGGATTGTCCGCTGTGGTTTTGGATATTGATAAAGCCATCCACATTATCCGTCAGACAGCTTCGGAAGATATGGTTATCCCCAATTTGATGGATGGTTTTAATATTGATAAGCCTCAAGCTGATTTTGTAGCGGAAATTCGCTTGCGTAACCTTAACCGGGAGTATCTTCTTAAAAGAGTGGGCGAGTTAGATAATCTGTTAAAAGAAATTGAAGAACTCACGGAGCTGCGGGGCAGTGACGAAAAAATCCGTAAATTTATTGCCGCTGAGCTTAAAGCTGTCGCCAAAAAATACGGGGGACCCCGTAGGACAGAAATCATTCAAGAAGAAGAACAGCCTGCTTTTGAAGAGGACTCTTTTATTGAGGATTATAGCCTCAAGCTATTTTTAACGGCACATGGGTATATGAAAAAGATATCCCTGGTGTCATTACGTTCTGCCGGAGAGCAAAATCTGAGAGATGACGATCATATACTTCAGATTATAGAAACCACAAATAAGGCGGATGTACTGTTCTTTTCCGACCGGCACTCGGTATATAAAATGAAGGCGTATGATTTACCGGATGCCAAAGCCTCCACCCTGGGTGATTACCTGACTAACCGGCTGGAGCTGGAGGACGGGGAACGTATTTTATATATGGTGGCCACCACGGACTATGCCGGACTCATGTTTTTTGGTTACGAAAACGGCAAAGTGGCCAAAGTACCCCTTTCCGGATATGAAGGCAGACGTAAAAAGCTGCTTAACGCCTATTCGGATAAATCTAAACTGGTGGGGCTGTGCTATTCGCCGGAAGATATTGATTTATATCTGATGCGCGGCAGCGATAAGGCGATGGTGATTAATACCGGGCTTCTTTCGCCGATTGCCTCCCGCAGTACCGGCGGGGTACAGGTGTTTACCCTACGTAAAAATACTAAATTGACCATGCTTCGGACCCTTTTAGAGTCGGAGCCGGAGGAAGATACAGAGTATTATCGGGTGGATAAATTTCCATCGGCAGGACATTTTGTCAGAAGTCAGATGAGATTATAGAGGAGGCATTGTTATGTTGGATCCAAAAGCACTGCGCAGCAATTTCGAAGAAATAAAGATGGGCCTTGCAAAACGGGGGCAAGAACATGCCTTGGATGGCTATTTAACCCTTGATCAAAAGCGGAGAGAAATATTGCGAAAGCTTGAAGATATGAAAGCCAAGCAAAACGCGGTCAGCAAAGAGATCCCCAGATTAAAAAAAGAAGGGCAGGATACCTCTGCCATTATGCAGGAGATGAAGGCCCTTTCTGACGATATAAAGGCGATTGAGCCTGAGATGCGGGCGATTGATGAGGAAATCGAAGGCCTGCTGCTGCATATCCCCAATGTGCCCCATCCCCTGGTTCAAGTAGGAGATACGGATACGGATAATGAAGAAATGCGCAAGTGGGGTCAGCCTACAACTTTTGACGGCTTTGAACCAAAGCCTCACTGGGAACTTGGCGAGGCTTTGGATATTTTGGATCCGGCGATGGCGGCAAAGACGACCGGTGCCAGATTCACCTTTTATAAAGGCTTAGGTGCTCGTTTGGAGCGGGCAATTATCAATTTCATGTTGGATACCCATATCGATAAACATGGCTATACCGAAGTAATACCCCCTTATATTGTCCATCGCCGCAGTTTGTTTGGCACCGGGCAGCTTCCTAAATTTGAGGAGGACTTGTTTAGCCTGAAAGATACCGATTACTTTATGAACCCGACCGCCGAGGTGCCGGTGACCAATATGTACCGGGAAGAGATACTCGAAAATAATCGATTGCCTATATATCATACGGCCTATGCGCCAAGCTTTAGGGCAGAGGCCGGGTCTGCCGGCCGGGATACCCGGGGGCTGATTCGCCAGCATCAATTTAATAAAGTAGAGCTGGTTAAGATTGTTAAACCGGAACACTCCTACGATGAACTGGATAAGCTAACCGCCAATGCCGAGGCCATTTTGCAGCTGTTGAGCTTGCCCTACAGGGTAGTCCGTCAGTGTACGGGGGATTTAGGTTTTTGCTCCGCAATGACTTATGATTTAGAAGTGTGGATGCCAAGCTACAATCGGTATGTAGAAATCTCCAGCTGCAGTAATTTTGAAGGATTTCAGGCCAGACGAGCCGGTATACGATATCGTGACGAAAACGGTAAGGTTCAACATGCGCATACCCTTAACGGCAGTGGTTTGGCGGCGGGCCGCACTACAGCCGCTATTTTAGAAAATTTTCAGCAGGCAGACGGCTCTGTGTCTGTACCTGAGGCTTTACGCGGATATATGGGAAATATTGAAGTTATAAAATAGTGGATGCAAATTCTATTTTGTGTAGACAGGCCACCGTATAATCCGCTATAAAGGAGGCTCCGTATGAGCTTTGATGCCCTAGAGCTAAAAAAGCTGGAGACGGTCAGCAGTCTTATTCTCCAACAGCTCAATACTTTAGCTATAACGATCCAAGATCGCCGCAAAGACTTGGTGGATGCCCATAAGGGAATTTGGGCAGAAACGCCGATTATCCGCAATATGGACGATGTCCTTAATTTGACCATGCTTTCTTCGGAAATTGCCCAGCACGAGCGGCAGTATGCCCAGGCCCATGTCCAGGTAGGGCAGCTTAAAAATATGCTGGGTTCGCCGTATTTTGCTCGTATTGATTTTAAAGAGGTGGGCTACGACGACGTAGAGGAAGTCTACATTGGTCGGCATTCCTTATTTGACGGTGAGATTTTTCATGTGTACGATTGGCGCGCCCCTATTTCTTCTTTGTATTACGACTATGGGATAGGCAAGGCCTCTTTTATTGTGACTGTCGATAATCAGGATAACCAAATATCCGGTGAGATTACCCTAAAGCGTCAATATCATATTGTAAACAGCAAACTAGAATATATGTTCGATTCCGAGCTTGCTATTGATGATGAAATATTAAAACTGGAATTGTCCCGGGCTTCTGATGCGCGGATAAAGACGATTATCCATACCATCCAGCGAGAGCAAAATAAGGCCATTAGAAGCGACGCTAACCGGTTGCTGGTATTTGGACCGGCGGGAAGCGGTAAAACCTCTGTAGGACTCCATCGCTTGGCTTATTTGCTATACAAACACAGGGGAAACTTGACCTCTGCTAAAGTGCGGATTTTTTCCCCAAGTCCTATTTTTGCTTCGTATATCGATGGGATCATTCCGGAATTGGGAGAAGAGGATGTCCAATCATTGGATTTCCCCGGATTGCTGACGGATTACGGATTTTATGACCCTTACGAACAGATTGACTTCCTGCAAACGGCGTCCCCGGAGGATCCCCGCCTTTTATGGCTTGAAGAAAAATTTTCTCCCGGCTTTGTGGATTTTTTGGAGGGATTTGTTCGCGGGTATAATCCTGCGTTGGATGAGGATATTACTTTTAACCGTGATGTACTTTGCCGAAAAGAGCGTATTGCAGAGCTGTACCGTGACCGAACCTCTGCCGGAAACCTTTCCAGCAAAACCGCCCGGGTTTTGGAATTTGTTTCCCGGACTTATGAGGAATATTTCAATAGCAATAAGCAGGCGGTTACGGCCTTCTTTAATAGTCTTGATGACGAAAATTTAAGTGACGGTACTATCCGTCATCGGTTTGATGAGCAGAAAAATATAGTTTTGGCGGATTTACGCAATCGCCTTTATCCCAATGCCAAGCGCCTTTACGAACGGGCATTGAGGGCCTGGGCTAAGCAAAACAATATCCCGGCTGTCAGTAAAATCCTAGGGCCTCTGCGCTGGGAAAAGCTATTGTATGAGGATGCCCTGGCTTTGTTTTATGTGGATTTGCTGATCGGGCGGATCCCTAAAAACAATCAGGTAAAGCATATCCTGCTGGACGAGGCCCAGGATATCAGTTATTTGCAGCACAGGATAGTGCAGCAAATATACGGGAAAAATTGCAACTTTACAGTGCTGGCAGATGTTAATCAAGCTTTGTATCCGGAAATTAATATACAGGACGAATCGGTGCTGAGAAATTTATATCCCGACGCGGTAGTGACACCCCTGACAACCAGTTATCGTTCGACCTACGAGATAAGCCGTTTTGCCGCCGAGATCCTTGGTAAGGAAGACGACAATCTATATCATCGCCGAGGTGACGAACCTGAGATTATTGATACAAAAAATCCGGCCGCTTCTGCCGTGGAAATTGTCCAAAAGCTGCCGGATCATTTTAATACAATTGGAATTTTGTTATCCTGCGCCACAGCGGCGAAGAATTTTCATAGGGAATTTAAACAGATGTATAAGGGAAGCCGTTCCGCTGCTTTGATTGCGGACCGAGACGATTCCTTTGAATCGGGTATTATGATCTTACCGGCTCATTTTGCGAAGGGTCTGGAATTTGATGCGGTGATATGTCCGGAATACGACAGCCTTGACCGCAAACGCTTATATCTCATTTGTACGCGGGCATTGCACCAGCTCTACCTGCTCCGCAGCCCGGGCGTATAGCTCCGGCAATATGCGGTGCTTGGCTTCAATACTGGCGACTGCCTTGGCATTGGGCTTACTTTCCGGATGCTTTGGTACAAATACGGTGCAGCAGTCTTCAAAGGGTCGGATGGATATATCGAAGGTGCCGATTTGCAAAGCGGTATCGATAATCTGCTGTTTGTCCATAGCCACTAAAGGGCGTAACACTGTCAATGCCGTAGCGGAATCTACCGCTGCAATACTATGTGCCGTTTGACTGGCCACCTGTCCTAAACTATCACCGGTGATAAGACAGTGGGCCTTTTCTTTTTCTGCAATAATGGAAGTAATATGGAGCATTGCCCGCTTTAGAAACAGCGTCAGCTTAGCAGGGGGCATATGTTCGTAGATATATAGCTGAGTTTCCGTAAATGGCACTACATATAACGGACTTGGGCCAATAAATCCGCATAAACATTCCATCAAATCCAGCACTTTATCTTTGGCCCGCTCAGATGTATACGGCGGGGAATGAAAATAAACCGGGATAATTTCCATTCCTCTGCGGGCCATTAAGTAGCCTGCCACAGGGCTGTCGATACCGCCGGACAAAAGCAGTATCCCTTTGCCGCTGGAACCATAGGGTAAGCCTGCTTCACATTTGACGATCTCCGTGTACACATAGGCGTGATTTCTTATCTCGACCCATACAATGGTTTCCGGATTGCGAACATCTACTTTAAGACCCGGGTGATGTTCCAAAATATATCCTCCGACTGTCGCGGAAATTTCCCGGGACTCCATAGGGTATCTTTTATCGGATCGCTTCGTTTCCACTTTAAATGTGCCGCTGTTTCCGATTACCGTCAACGCGGCTTCTTGCAAATGCTGTATGCTGGCATCTTCTAATTTTAGACTGACACAGATAGCCGTAATGCCAAAAACACGCCGTATTTTTTCAATGACATCGGCACTGTTTATATCTCCCCGGCTGTCTTCTACCAACAACCGCCCTTGCTCGCGGTTGACTCTTATGGCTTGGTCGCCAATCAATCTTTGTATCGTATCCGCCAATCCGCGCTCAAATAACCCTCTGTTGCCTTTGCGTAAAGCAATTTCTCCGTATTTAACCAGTAATACTTTTTTCATTTCCGTACTCCCTTTTTATAGTGATTTCGAACTAATTCACTTTACCATTTTGTTCATTTTATTTGCGAGGCTTTATTTTACGTAAGGCCGATACACATGATTTTATTACCTCTTTTGCTTGATAGGCCTCCTCCTCTGTATTCATACCGGAGAAGCTTAACCGCACGGCGCTTTCGGCCCGCTCGCGGCTAAAGCCCATGGATTCTAAAGGGGAGGTTTTTTTGTTTGTGCGGCAGGCTGTTCCCATTGAGATGCAGATATTATGATCGGATAACAGACTGGTGAGTGTTTCTCCACGGACACCAACAAAGCTCATGTTTAAAATATATGGGGAAACATTTTCTGTGACTTGGTTGATATAAGTGTCGGGGATCTCCTGTTTGAGACCGAGTAATATGTCTTTGATATCTTTAACCCGTTGCCATTCTTGCTCCAATTTGGTTTTATCGAGGGTTTGTGTTTTGGCAGCGTGTGCTTTGGCGGCGGCGGCCATGGCTAAAATGCCGGAAACATTTTCTGTACCCGGGCGTATTCGGTTCTGCTGCCCTCCGCCGTATAACATGGGCTGCAGTCGTAAACCTTGCCGTACCATCAACCCGCCAACCCCCATCGGCCCGTGAATTTTATGGCCGCTAAATGTGTAAATATCTCCCCCGGGGGGCTGACCTACTTTGCAAAAGCCCTGGGCTCCATCGACGAAAACGACTGTCTCCGGAAATCTTTTTTTGATGTCCGCTATGTCAAAAATGTCGCCGGTTTCGCTGCCAACCTGAGTGATACATAGCATTGCTGTATCTTCGCAAATATGCGCCTCCCATTGGGAAGGCGCGGCATAAGTCACCGAAAAGCCGGGCAGTGAAGATAAATAGCCCAAAGGCTCCGTGACGGAAGGATGTTCTTGATTGGAAGCTAAAATATGCATTGGACGGTTACGGCCTCTGGAAGATTGTAGCCCAAAGGCAACTCCTAAAATACCTAAATTATTTGACTCTGTTCCGCCGGAGGTAAAGATAAGTTCGTCGGTACGGCAGGATAAAAGATGTGACAAATCTTTGGTTGCCGTTTTTATCGCTCGTTCGGCAAAGAGTCCCAAAGCATGTGGAGACGATGGGTTGGCGAAGTCCTTAAGTAATACTTCTTTGGCAGCATCACACAGCGGTGTGGTTGCTGCGTTGTCAAAATAAATTATGTCGGCCACTGTTATGGCTCACTCTCCTTCTACCATCATTGCAATTTGAGCTACGGCAGCTATTGCGGCAGTTTCTGCCCGCAGTATACGCGGGCCAAGGCTAACTAATTTGAAAGATGATGCTTCCATAGCTTCTATTTCCTTTTCCGAAAAGCCGCCTTCCGGGCCGATCCATAATCCTATTTCCATAGGTTCTTTTAAACTTTGTGAAGCGCTGATATGCGCGGTGATCGTTTTTAGTGTCTGGATTTGCTCTTTTTCATGAGCGGCTAGCATCAACCCATCGACAGCTCTATTGGTGGTTGCCATTTCAAAAGCTTCTTTCCAAGACATAGGTGAATGTATTTTAGGTATAATCCCCCGCATACTTTGACCGGCGGCCGCTTCCGAAATTTTTTGATATCGCAATAGCTTTGTGTCCTGTTTGCCCTGTGCCTGGCCGGATGGTTTACTGCGTACAACACAATGTTCTGTGTAAACCGGAACAATGGCATGGACACCTAACTCCACTGACTTTTGGATAATCCACTCTAACTTATCCGCTTTAGGCATCCCTTGATACAAAGTGATTTTACAAGGCAGCTCTGTTTTACTTTCCTGGTGATGTTCAATAACAAGGGTCAAAGGGTCCAGACTTTCTATCACGCAATGATAATCCGTAGACTTGCCATCACATAAAATGACTTTCTCCCCGGTACGCACTCTAAGCACATGCTTTAAATGATGTGCCACATCCCCTTCCAGTCGAAAGGTTTGCCCTTGAATTTCATGTGCAAAGTATTTAGGCATATCGTAAACCTGCTACAATACAGTGCCAACCGTCCAATACATTTTCTTCTATTATTTGTAATCCGCTGTTTTCAATTGCCTCACGGACTTCTGCTATACGTTCGTCGATAATGCCGGAAGCTATAAACAGGCCCTCTTTTTTCATAAACTTTGGTATGATCGGCCCGAGTCCTATGATCACATCCGCCACAATATTGGCCAGTATAATATCGTATTTTTTGTCTTGTAAAAAGCCGTCTTCAAAAATATCTCCTGTAAAGACTTCAAAGCGGTGTTGATCAATTTGATTAAGCCTTGCGTTTTCTAAAGCACAACGTGCCGCGCCGGGATCAATATCACAAGCCGTTGCCGATGAGGCCCCCAGTAGTAACGCGATAACGGATAATATACCACTACCACAGCCGATGTCTAATACGGTGCTGCCTTCTAATGTTTTCAAGTTTTCCAAGGCCATCACACATAGCTGGGTAGTTCCATGAAGACCGGTGCCAAATACAGCGCCGGGATCGATTGTAAAAACCGTCTCCCCTATTTTGGGTGTGTATTCTTCCCAATAGGGCCGTACCACAACATTTTTTCCTATGGTAAATGGCTTGTATGTTTTTCTCCATTCATGAAGCCAGTCGTCGTCATTGACAGGTCCACTGAGGACTGACAAAGCACCAAAGTTGATTTCCGGTATATTTTGGGTTAATGCTTGTAAGTGCATTTCTATCCGGGCTAAAATTTCGCGTCCAACGGCATCTTCTTGCACATAAAATATAACTTCTGCATCCTCTGTTTGGGTTGTCGGTAGTTCACACTTGTAATCCCAGTTGAGTGGATGATCCAATAAGAAGCGATCTACTTCCGCATCATTGATAATGCGCACATTTGGGATGTTATTTGCCATCAAAAGCCCGGTTATCAACTCTACAGCCTCTGATGTTGTTTTTATTTTTACTTCAATCCATTCCATAATTTCTCCTTCACATGTGCCCGAACGCTGTTTCGGATACTACGTTGATGCTATATGTTTTGCATAAACGCAGTATTGGATACAGCGATATTGTCTTGTGCGTTGCTTTAGCACGGTAAATTTGAGTCAGTAACAGTAGATATACAGAGTATCAATTCATATGAAAATTGTCAATGTGTCCTTAGATTTGGTATAATAAGTAGAGGATGAACTTTTTAAGTTGGAAGAGGTGCCGGTTATGTATCAAGCATTATATAGGAAGAAACGCCCCAATACCTTTGGAACTGTGATAGGCCAAAGTCCTATTGTTACTACGCTCTGCAACCAGCTGCGAGGCGGTAATATCTCTCATGCTTATTTGTTTTGCGGAACCCGAGGTACGGGAAAGACCTCTACCGCCAAAGTATTTGCCAGGGCGGTTAATTGTCTGGAAGCAAAAGAAACCGGAGAGCCCTGCAATAACTGCGAAATATGCCAGGATATTTTGGCAGAGCGCAACCTTAATGTTATCGAAATAGACGCAGCCAGCAACAATGGTGTAGATAATATTCGCGACTTACGAGAAGAAGTGAGGTATCCGCCTACAGTCGGAACTTACAAAGTATATATTATCGACGAAGCACATATGCTGACTACGGCTGCTTTTAACGCCTTGCTTAAAACTTTGGAAGAGCCGCCCGCGCATGTGATTTTTGTATTAGCAACCACGGATCCGCAAAAAATACCGGCAACTATTTTGTCTCGCTGTCAACGCTATGATTTTAAAAGGATAGCAAGGGCAGATATGGTTGCTACTTTGGCTTTATATATGGAAAAAGAAAATGTGGAAACCGAGGCAGATGCTTTAGAATATATTGCCTCAGTGTCTGACGGAGCCATGAGAGACGCCTTGAGTATTTTGGACCAATGTCTGTCGCTGTATGCGGATGAAGTCATCACCTTAGCCAAAGTACAAGCTCTATTAGGCGCAGTGGATCAGTCGGCATTATTTGCATACAGTGATGCTTTAGTGCAAAATAACTCCGCCGCAGCTCTGGCCATTATAGCGGAGACTGCTAAAGAAGGACGGGATTTATCTCGCTTTACCGCTGATATTATCACCCACTTTCGCAATCTGTTGGTTGCCGCGCAAGTCACTGACCACACAGATATTTTAGATTATGCGCCGGAAACTGTGGAGCGTTATCGTACTCAAGGCAAAGCCATAGAGCCAATGACTTTAATTAGCTATATCCGCGAATTTTCGGAGCTCCAAAATCAAATGCGCTACTCGGCTCAAGAGCGGTTGGCGCTGGAAGTTTGCACGATTAAGCTTTGCTCTCAACATTCCAGACCGCTCAGTACGATCAGCAATTCCAATCCAGAAAGTGACGTTGCGGTTTCACCTACTGTAAACTCGGTGAAAGATAACGCGACCCCTACTCCAATTGATGAAAATGAGGTTGACGCATTTAAGACAGGTGTCGCTTCTGATATAGCTTCTTCGGCAGCAGCAGATACTTTGGCTCCACTTGATGTATCGACGTCAGATCCGACTCCGGTATCCGTTCCATCACTCGGCGAAACACCTGACGACAAATTAAAAGTAGTGGTTGATAACTGGAGTGATTTTTGTGCTCAACTGAGTGGACTGCTTAAATCAATGCTGGCGTTGTGTAAGGTAGAATCCGGCGGTGAGGGTTTAACCATCATTTGCCGTGACAAAGGAAGTTTACAGTACATGAAAGATCAGCAGGCTCAAATCCTTGAAAAAATAACGCAATACTTCCAATTAGCAGAAGAACCCTTCATTGTATTTATTGCCGATGAGGGTTATAATGATGCAGATACATTTAAAGAAAGCATTAGTACGCAAATTAACATGGCTGTGGAGTTTGAGTAATGCTCCATATATGAAAATAAAGGAGGAAAAGAATATGGCAAGAGGTGGTTTTAACGGTATGCCCCCGGGCGGTATGAATAATCTAATGAAGCAAGCGCAAAAAATGCAGCGTCAAATGGCTCAAATGCAAGAAGAGCTAAAGACAAAGACTATAGAAGCTTCTTCCGGTGGAGGGGCTGTTAAGGTTGTCATTAACGGTGATCGGTTGATAGATTCTTTAGAAATCTCCGAAGATGTGATGGACGATGTGGAGATGCTGCAAGATTTAGTAATGACTGCGGTAAACGAAGGTATGAGGCAAATGGAAGAGCTAAGCAACAGCCAAATGTCTAAATTAACAGGTGGTATGGGCTTACCTCCGGGGCTATTCTAAAGATGTACGGAGAACCGGTTACAAAACTAATTGAAGCCCTGTCTCGACTACCGGGGATTGGCGGTAAGTCCGCTCAACGATTGGCCTTTCATATAATTCGAATGCCTAAAGATGGTGCCGAAAGACTGGCTCAGGCGATTTTAACGGCGGTAGACAATGTGCGATACTGTTCTATTTGCTGTAATTTAGCAGATACAGATCCTTGTGGGATTTGTCAAAATGCCAAGAGAAATGACCAGATTATAATGGTCGTAGAGGATCCACGGGACATGGCCGCTTATGAACGTACTCACGAATATCATGGACTGTATCATGTGCTGCACGGAGTCCTGTCTCCGATGAATGGAGTGGGCCCTAACGATCTGAAAATTAGCGAATTACTAAAAAGGATTCAAAACAAGCCGGTAGAGGAAGTGATCACGGCAACTAATCCTACCGTTGAAGGTGAAGCGACGGCTATGTATATCAGTAAGTTGTTGAGACCTTTAGGCGTTAAGGTAACAAGAATAGCTCATGGAGTACCTGTGGGCGGGGATTTGGAATATGTGGATCAAGTGACCTTAACCAGAGCATTAGAGGGACGTGTGGAGATATAAACCTGCGTCCCCTCTTTTTTATGATTCGATAAATTGAGAGAAAAGAAAGGAAGATTTTTGTTTATGAGTGTTGAGTTTATGGATATGTCTACGGTTACCTTTATTCTTGTTGCAATCGTTGTGCTGTGGAATATTATTACCTTTCTTCTGTACTGGATTGATAAGGCTAAAGCTCGGAAGAATAAATGGCGTATAAGCGAAGGTACTTTACTAACCTGCGCTTTTTTAATGGGTGGTATTGGCGCACTGCTTGGTATGAGTCTATTTCGGCATAAGACTAAGCATCTTAAATTTAGGTTGTTAGTGCCGTTGTCGGTTGCTGTCAACATATGTATCGTGGTTGTCGCTATATGTCTAACAAAGACGATTTTGTGAGAAACGCTGAAATTTGGCTGTCAACAGGGTTTTTATTGGGGCTTTTTATGCCCTTTTTTTATTGTATTCGATATTTTTTGAGTAAGTCCCCTACCCGACTCTTGATTTTGTGATATGATATAGTCAATATAACAATAAACAAAGGAAAAGATCGCGTACCAAATAAATTTAAACAGCGCGTTGCTGAAATACAGAAGCTACAGGAGGACGACACCGTGAAAACCGTTGCAGAATTTGCAAGAGAAATGGATGTTTCCGTTCAAACCATCTACAGAAGGTTAAACAAGGTTAAACAGATTAACGATGAGGGTTTAACGGTAAAAAAGGACGGAATTACTTATATTACGGTGTTAGGAGAAAATGCTTTAACAGGGCGTTTAACAGATGTTAAACAGCAAGATGAAAGTGTGTTTAACGGGAGTGATCAAATAAATGCCAATACGTTTAACGAAATTAGGCAATCAGATAATCAACACGCGACTAATATGTTTAACGGTGTTAAACAGTCAGAGGTAAATATGTTTAACGCTACTGGGCAAGTAGATGTTAATAGCCTTGGAAATTCAGGAAAATCGGGGGTTGATTCTCTAAACAGAGTTAAACATGAAAATGGAAATATGTTTAACGGTGTTGAACAGACAAATGATGGTGCGTTAAACAACGTTAAACAGTTAAACGTTGACACGTTTAACGATGTTAAACAGCCTGTTAAACACCCGGAAAGCGCAGATATTGCCTACTTTAAGGAGCAAAATCGTATCTTACATGAAGAGTTAGTTAAAGAGAGAGAGCATAGCCGTGCCCAAGCAGATAGATTGGCAAGCCTTGCGGAACAGTTAGCAGAACTATCACGCAATAATCAAATACTTTTGGGTGCCGAGCAAAGCCGCACGAATCCGGCATTATTATCTACCGGCGAGCAGTCAGCGGAGGTAGAAGAACAGCCGGTGAGAAAAAAAGGATTTTGGAATCTCTTTAAAAAGCAGTAACCGGCGATAAAAATGTAATACAAAAGTAATATAAAAGGCGGTAAGAGATATGCGGCTATTTATTGCCATAAATTTGAATGATGACACGCAAAACAGGCTTCTTACCCTGCAAAATGAGCTTCATACATACTCAAAAAGCGGCAATTTCACATTGCCGGACAACCTGCATTTGACGCTGGTATTTCTGGGTGAATGTAACGCAAAGCAGGCTGATTTAATTAAATCTGTTATGGACACAGTTGCTTTTAAGCCTATTGACCTGCAAATGAATCAACTTGGGCGTTTTAAGCGTGATGAAGGTGATATTTGGTGGGCAGGTGTTCGTGAAAATAAAGAATTGGTAGATTTACAGCAAAGGTTAGTCGCCGGTTTGCGTGCAAGTGGCTTTCAGTGTGATAATCGTAAATACACTCCACATATTACGCTTGGGCGCAAGGTAATAAGCGATTTGGCACCACGGACAGTTGAACCGTTCGGGGAAATGGCTTATAAAATTGATTTGATGAAGTCAGAGCGTATCGGTGGCAGGTTGGTGTATACATCAATATATCGACGATAAAAACAAGTTTTGCTAAAGATAATACGCGTAGCAAATTAAAAGCCCCAAAATCATGGTGATTTTGGGGTTTTCTTTTTCGTATAGACTAGAAATGTATAGACCTAGAATTATAGATCAGGAATGTTTTAATTGCGATTCTATTGGATTTTACGATCTGTTCTCCACTTTTGTCTCAACCATAGCCCTTCTAACAGCCTCAAGAAAATCCTTTGTCTCTTCAAAAGGAAGCTCTTTCATCATTCGTGGGCTTGCCCTTTCGGCGTCGGTCCATAATAATTCTATGGGAACATAGCCCCTGTAGAAGCTTTTGCGTAAATCTGTGAAAAAACGCACAAGATTAGTGTCTTCTTTTGTGTCTGCACCGGCAGGTTTCGTTTTAACCTGAAAATTGCAGGCGTAGGGATTAATTAAAGCAATATCATCGTACCAATTATACCGGGATGCATCGTCACTCATAAAATCTCTGTAAGAGCCGATGTCGTTTATGATACCTACATTCTTACGATTTACCCATTTTATAAGCTGTATTATCTGATTAGCCGTACAAAGCATGTCGGCGTGGTTTTGTATGCCAATGAATACACTTGGATGATTGTCAGCAGCGTAATCCGCAACTTCGCGCAAGGCAGGAACGATACGATTTTTCGTGATGTTCTCCCAGCCATACACTGCGATGTCTTCCGGTACAAGCCCCGCAAACACCCGCATGACCGGTGCGCCCATTTCCTCTGCGGGTTTTAACCAGTATTTGACTCGGTTGATGTCGAGCTCACGCTGCAAAGGATCAGGGGCAGCGAAGTCGTTTCTGATGCCTGTACCGCTTATTTCTATGCCCGCTTCCAAAGCGGTTTCCCGGATTTGACGCGCAAAGTCCATTATGTTGTTTGTGGGCAATTCGGACAGGTTGGTGGCATCGTATCCGGGAACATAGTATAAAGTAACGTCCACCGCGTCAAAACCACTTTCGGCAGCCCATTTGATTGTGTCGAGGGTGGTAATAGGAGGCGGGGTGCTTTTAGCCTTTAAAGCTGAATCGATGTTTGAGTTAAAGGTGTACATGTTTAGGCTTAGTTTGTAGTCTCCGGTGTAGTAGATGGTAGCGGGGAACGTTTCTCGTACATGATTGTACTGGGCGTCGTTGTATACGTTGGTGTTGTTCGTCTTTTTTTCCATTTAATCCTCCTTCTTGTACAAAATTTCAGTTAAGTAATGTGATTGCTGGGAAACCTGCGGTAGTCCAAGTTAGCCTTAAATAATTGAAATTTGGAAGTCTTACGCTATTTGCGGACATTCCAATTACTTACGGATATTTTACTGTAAGCTATCTGATAATTCAATTAGCTTTATGCAAAGGCTATGAAGAAAAGATTGGGGGGCAGGTAAGGGCTTGGCAAGACACATCTTTGTAGTAGCTATTAGAAAATATTTATCAGAGGGAGGACCCACCCGTTACATGTTCTGGCGGGATGAATCGACATCCATAAAAGCAGTAGCTTGGGCCTATTGGCGAGGGTGAAACTACACGGGCAGACCTGGTGCTAGATCCAGACAGTGAAGAACCCTTTGATGTTGTTATAGGTGATTTGTTTAACCGGTAACTACAGGCTGTAGGTATTAGGGTATTCCATAACATTTGGGAATCATCTGCTGAACAAGCTGTAATTCGGGCCGCGGAGCTTACAACAGAAAGATTATAGTGTAGTTGTTTTTGTGCGTAGTAATTACCGATAATTAATCACTGTACAGGGTTTAATTAAGTGGCTGGACGGCGTTTTCTTCTTTGTGGACTTTGTCTTTTATGTATTATTAGCTACTAATACTGCTAACAACAGTGCCCTTGTATCGTTGGAGCATATCCTTTATAATAAATATGAATCACTGAAACTGCGAATGGTGCCGTAGGTGGTGGTTATGCCCCTATAGGTTTGCAGGACAGAAAAAGCAAGTAAAAAATGAGTGAAAGACATCAAAAAATCAATTCAGACTATTACCCAAAGCCCATTGACATTTCAGAGAGCTGTAAAAATGATGGTGGAGTACATGAGTTAACTTGTACCCTTTAACAAAAGACTTTTTGACCGGCTTGGAATATGCTTCTGTATATATCTTTTTATCAACACTGTTACATAATACAAAACCCTATCGGCGGAGCAACAAAGTATTTGGTGGATGAGTTAGATAGACTTGAAAGTATTCGCCAAAAAGCAATCACCCCGCTGAACAATCGTCAAGTAAAGCTTACGAATGGTAATTTAGTTCATTGTGAAATGAGCTTTGGGAAGTGTGGGAAGTTGCCAAATTGAAACGAATTTAGATTATCCGTGAGGCGAACGAATAATGATTCTTAGATATATCCTCGTCTTAAGGTGGACGATAAAACGATAATCTGTATAGCTCTATAGTCTTGTAAGGCCTTTTTAGGTTATTTAACAAAGAAAATTTTTTGCTAATAGAAATTCTTGGTAAAAACTGTTGATGTTTTGTAGCTTTAGGTTTAATATGTTAAAAATATACCTTTGAGGTGAGATGATGCCAAATTGGAATGAAATATTAGGTGAGATAAGTACTCTTTCTGTAAATAGTAACCCTTTGGATGTTGTTAGGCGTAGTTATTTGCGGAAAGCACACGATATCTCTGGTAGAAACATTATTGCGTATTATTCGGGTTTTTTACAAAAACCCAATGTAGAACAAGCTGGAATAAATGATAATGACAAAAACGGTTTGATGACAGTTATAAACAAATTGGACAGAAACAAAGGTTTAGATCTTATAATCCATACGCCAGGTGGAGATATTGCTGCTACTGAGTCTATTGTAGACTATCTTAAACAGATGTTTGGCAAAGATATACGAGCGATTGTCCCTCAAATAGCAATGTCTGCTGGCACAATGATAGCGTGTGCATGTAAGAATATCATAATGGGTAAACAATCTAACTTAGGCCCTATCGATCCACAGTTTAGAGGTATTCCAGCAATGGGTGTAGTTGAGGAATTTGAACGAGCACTTGCTGAGATAAAGGAGGATCATAAAAAAATTCCAATATGGCAAACGATTATCGCTAAGTATCACCCAACTTTTATTGGCGAGTGTGAAAAGGCTATTAAGTGGTCACAACAAATAGTAACGGATTGGCTACAAGAGAATATGTTACATAGTAATGATGATGCACAGCAGAAAGCGCAGGAAATTGTAAATTTTCTAAGCAACTACGGCAGTAACACATCACATTCCAGGCATATCGGCATTGAAGAATGCGAGCGTATCGGATTGGATATAATACGATTAGAGGAATATTTGAAAGATGAAAATTTTCAGGATTGTATTTTAAGCATACATCACGCTTTCATGCATACATTTTCCAACTCAATGTCTGTAAAAATTATTGAAAATCATAATGGAATTGCTGTAGTAGAGCACTATAACCCACCACCACAAGGTTTTTCACAAATCTTAGCTACAGTGCAAAATCCAAATGATATGATGCAAGTTACAGATCAGCAGTAAGGTTAAATTAAACTGCTAAGGAGAGGTGTAAAAAATGGAAAAAAAAATTACTGAATTGTACGAAAAATTGAATATCCCTGAATCAACATGGCCTGAATACACAGACCCTTATAATTTTGCCAAACAGATTGACAAATGTGCATTAACCATAAACATCTTCACAAAAACATCAAGTTCTAGTTCTGCACACATTGAATCAGTGAACAATACCTCAAAAATGAACACGTATTCCATTTGATAATCAATCTACATTAGATTTTAATCAAAAATATTATATTGTTATGCGGCCGCTCGAAAGAGCGGCTTATTTTATGCCCTAAAGTATCCCATAATTCGGAAATCGATGGATATTTTTTCACCTCGTTTCAATTAGATTTACAAAGATGCCTGCTTACGATCCGGTTCAGATACTTTCCCTTAATACAAGCTGATTTGTCAAGTGTGGGGAATTGGGTGTTAAGCGGTTCGTTGAATGGTTGGGGCGACCCTCTCATTTCTTTTTTTGAGTTGGTAGTTTTTGTGTATGTACCACAAGAAGAACGGATTAAGCGATTGAAGATAAGAGAATATGAACGATGCGGTAATGCGATTGCCCCCGATGGACATAGACATGAAGCCACCAAAGAATTTATAGAATGGGCAGAAGGTTATGATACGGGAATTTCTTCCCGAAATTTACCAAAGCATGAGATGTGGATGGCAGAACTTAAATGTCCTTTATTGAAAATTCAAAACATTGATTTGACTGATAGCATAAATGCTGTCATGCAAGCGATAAAAACGGATTTTGAGGGTTAATGAACTCCTACTAATAAGCATTGGTAGCGTTAATTCCACCTTTCGCAGCCTATATCCTACGATGTCAATGCCGTCAAGGTGAATGTCGGTCTATCAAATGGGCTACATACCGGCCGATTTATATGACGTGTTTTCAGATATTCTCGTGTCCGATTTGGACACAAAAAAGTATTATCACCTATCTCTCCTGTGATGTTTTCATTAAGTGTAGAAAGAATGTTTTTTGAGGTTATGATGTTTGAATCGTTAAAAAAGAACTTTCCAAAAAATGAAAAACCCCCAAAAACTTTGATTTTTTCGGGGATTTTTGAACTTGCGGAGGCAGGATTTGAACCTACGACCTTCGGGTTATGAGCCCGACGAGCTACCGAACTGCTCCACTCCGCGTTGACTAAAGAACTATATCACAAAAGAATCTAAAACGCAACAGCTTTTTTAATCCAGGTATTTCCAAATATCAAATATCACTAACTCGTCCGACAGCTCAAATGATCACCCACTTACCCATCCCCTTCCAGCCACACGAGTTTATCTATCAAAAAAACGCTTCCCCACAGGCCAAGTATCCCCACACAAAATAGAATACACAGTAGCCCCCAAATCCGCAAAAGATTCCCTGGTTCCCAAATCTTTAGGGTCAATATCCAAAGCACCCCCGCCATAAACTAAAACAGGCACATATTCCCTGGAATGATCGGTTGAAGGCGTCGTAGGATCACACCCATGGTCCGCAGTAATAAATAAAGTATCTTCCGGTCCCATGGCAGCCAGTATTTCCGGCAAGCGTGTGTCGAAGTATTCCAACGCTTTGGCATAGCCCTCCACATCATTGCGATGCCCGTACAACATATCAAAATCCACCAAGTTAGTGAAAATCAACTGAATATCCTTATCTTTTCTTAGCGCATCAATGGTCGCGTTTATCCCGTCTAAATTATTCTTCGTATGGTTAACATGGGTGATACCCCGATTGCAAAATATATCCTCAATTTTACCGATGCCAAGCACATGCATACCCTTGGCCACCAAACCGTCCAAAATTGTGTCGCCCGTAGGTTCAACGGCGTAATCCCGCCGGTTGCCGGTACGTTTGAAGTTGCCGGGGTTACCTATAAAAGGCCGGGCTATTACACGGCCTACACAATATTCGCCGGTGAGTAGTTGCCGGGCGGCTTTGCATAAGCGATACAGCTCTTCCAGTGGGATAATTTCTTCATGAGCCGCAACCTGAAAAACGGAATCGGCTGACGTATAGACTATAGGCATACCGGTTTCCATATGCTTTTGGCCCAGTTCCTTTATTATTTCTGTGCCAGAAGCCGGTTTATTGCCCAATATGCCGCTGATCCCGGTCCGGCGCTCCCACTCTGCAAGGAGGTCTTTAGGAAACCCATGAGGAAATGTCCTAAAAGGCGTATCCATAATCAGTCCGGCCAGTTCCCAGTGTCCGCTGGTGGTATCTTTGGCTTTTGTTTTTTGGGCCATACGTCCGTAGGCGGCGGTAGGATGCGCTACCGACGGCAAACCGCTTCCCGCAATATTTCCAAGACCCATGGCATATAGATTGGGCAAATGCAAATGCCCACGTACTTTAAAGATATTTCCCAAAGTATTGGCACCGGCATCTCCAAAATCCGCCGCGTCGGGCATGGCACCAATACCGGCGCTGTCTAGGACAAGTATACAAACTCTATTCATCAGATGACCTCCTGCAAGCTATAAGACAGTGGTTTAGCATACGGCACTTTTACAGTGCATTTAGGGTTGTATTATACCCTGATATGCATTTTCAGTCACCACTTCTATAGATTTATTCCGCAGAAAGGTTTATAATAAGGACGTTCCAAAAAATGAGGAGGCGTTAATGGTAAATAAAGATAAGATTATCCTGATGGCCAAGATGGCAGTACAGGATAAGCGCCATGGTGATTCTGACCGAAAAGTGTTTTCATATTATCGGCGCGATTACATCTATCGTAAAAATATGTGGACGCGTCTGTATGTCGGGATCGGTGCAGGGTTTCTTCTTGTATTTTACTGGCTTTATCAGATATTTGTTTACGGGGTAAATCTTCAGGAATTGGATATCCGGCAAAGCGTTACTGATTCGGTTTTGTTTCTTCTGGCAATGATGGCGCTTTATACCTTGATAGGCACCATTCAGGGGACTCATCAGTATTATAGGGTCCAAAAGCGTATGGGACGATATATGGCCATGATGAAAAGGTTAGAATATATTCCCGATTCCCCTCCGGAAAGCAGCAATTCGGATCTGGTATATACGAACTCCAGAAGATACGAACGGGATTATGAGCTGGATTACGAACGGGACTATGAACCGGATAGAGAAGATTATTTTCAGGATTCATAAGCCAGATTGAGCGAAAGCTGTTAAAGGCCGTAATCTGGAGAGGCAGAAAGGTTTGACCAAATCAACAAAAGAGGTACAAAAGAAGTCGCAGGCAGGCATGGTCTGGTTAACACTTAATATTTACCTGCCAAGGAAGGAGGTCTCCACCTATATATGGAGGCGCTACTAATTACAAGAGAAGGTATCATCAAATACTATAAAAAATTTGAGCCAATTATTACAGTACTGCTTCGGTTTTTATTGGGGGTATATGTCTTTTCCCTGATCCACGAAATCGGATATATACACCCGGATCTGGCAAGTCATCTGCAGGACAATCGCATTCCTTTGGTTGTGCTGCTTGGCATAGCCTTTGCGGTTTTACCTTTAACTTTGGGATATCTGATCATGATTTTGGATATCACACTTCAATATTCTTACCATGTGGAAGTGGCAGCTGTAATATTTGTGTTTTTAATATGTATACTGTTATTTTATGCCCGGATGGCGGCAAAAGAGTCTATACTGATCCTTTTGACAGTACTGTCCTATCGTTTTGGTATGCCTTATTTAATCCCTTTGATTGCGGGCCTGTATTTTTCCGTAACGGCTATTATACCGGTAGCGATAGGGATATTTATCGCCACTTTTATACCGGAAATAGGGACAATCGTTGCCACTATCCAAACTCCTGAGTTTACGATCGCGGATATGATAACGGAAATGCCCGACACCTTTGGGGATATTTATTCCGCCTTGATCAACGCTCTTACCAATACATCGGATTGGGTGTTTTCGGCATTCTTATTTGCCATGGTTATTGTCATGGTATATGCCATATCCCGGGCGGCCATAGACTTTGCCAGAGAGATAGCCATTGGATTGGGTTGTGCGGTGATGATCTTTGGCTACATATTGGGCAATATATTAGGCAATGTCACTGTCCAATTACAAGAGGTCATTTTAATGACGCTGCTTTGCGGATTGCTGACGATGCTGCTTCGGTTGTTTGATCCGATATTAGATTATCAGCGGGCAGAGTCGGTGCAATTTGAAGATGATAATAATTATTATTATGTTCGTGTGGTCCCTAAAATCCGACTGACCAGGCCCAATCGCGTGGTTAGGCGGATACGCCCCCAACCTGAAGAGGACGAAGAGTGAGAATGAACCCATTTACAACCATAAACGAATCCTTCGGGATGCCTCATTTCTATCTGCCGAACATCGGCTTTAGCGAGATTTTAGAGATTATCATCCTGACAACGCTTATTTATTATATTGTGCGCTGGATACGCCAGACACACGCTTGGTCGCTGCTTAAGGGGATTATTATTGTTGTGCTGGTGGCTTTAGCGGCTTATATGTTTGATTTGGTAACGGTCATATGGGTGGTGCAAAACACTTTTGCAATGGGTCTTATCGCGTTGGTCATATTATTTCAGCCGGAGCTTCGTAAGGCTTTGGAACAGATTGGCCGTGGAGTAGATTTATCCGGTTTTGCAGATAATAAAGAGGGAGCCTCTTCCCATACATTAGATGAGATCATCCAAGCCGTGACCACAATGTCTTCTAAGCGGACAGGGGCTTTAATCTGCATAGAAGAAGGCGTTACCTTAGATGATATAGCTGAAACCGGCACCTCTATAGATGCTTTGGTAAGCCGTCAATTGATCATGAATATCTTTACAGACCGGACACCGCTCCATGACGGAGCGGTTATTATCCGAAATAATCGGATATTGGCCGCGGCCTGTATCCTGCCCCTAACGGCCGAAGATGTGGATTCGGAACTGGGTACCCGCCACCGGGCGGCAATGGGCGTCAGCGAAGTTTCCGATGCCCTGATCATTGTAGTTTCTGAAGAAACAGGATCCATATCCGTTGCCCAAGCAGGCAAACTCACACGTCATTTATCCGAAAAAGGGCTGCGCGATCTGTTAAATGCAGAATTTGCAGATGAAGCAAAGCGAAGGTTGATACCATGGAAAAATCGAAAAATTTAGCTAAAAGAGCGGCAGCCTTTTTCTATAAGGATTTTCACTGGAAAATGCTGTCCTTGTCTTTGGCATTTGTTTTGTGGTTTGTGGGGATTAATGTAAATAATCCTGTCCAGCCGGTGACTTATGATAATCTTCCGTTAACCGTGCTGCACAGGGATCAGCTTGCCCTTAACGACGCGATGATTTTAAACGAGCAGCAAGTAAATAACACACGGATAAGCGCGAGTATCCGCGCCACAAGAAGCAATCACGCTTTGATCCAGGCGGCCAGAAATGATAATATCCAAGCCTCCATTGATTTGAGCAGCATTAATTTTGACGAAGTATTTGAAAACGGCAGCCCAGTCAGCGTTTTTTTGGATGTGGATGTGTTTATCCATCAGGATTATATATCCCGAACTATGCGCCCTTACAGGGTTGAGTTGGTATTGGATCGGCATGGAAGCTTGACTTTGCCTGTGCAGGTAGAATTACAGGGTACCCCCGAAGAAGGCTTCGAGCTGCGTACGCCTATCGTGTCCCAAAGCTTAGTAAGGATAACCGGACCTCGTTCGGTTTTAGATGAGGTATCGGAAGTACAGGTGCGGGTAGATATTGACGATGCTTACGAAACCGTAGAAGGTGTGTATCCGTTGGTGGTATATAACCAACGGGGAGAGGATATAACCAATACTGTTAACTTAAGTATACAAGCTATTCATATACAGGTTCCGATCTGGCCTTACGCAAACATCCCTTTAACGGTTAATACCGTAGGGACTGCACTTACGGGCTTTATGATGACGGAGATTAGGATTGATCCTCCTGTGGCATCCGTAATGGGTAATGCCGAAGAAATAGCGGAAACTTCATCCATTGTATTGGGAGAGGTGGATATAGATTCGATCGACCAGACATTGGAGCGTACCTTTGACATTCGTCTGGCATTGGCGGGTACGGGTTTGGTTCTTACCGGGAACGCCCCAACCGAGGCTACTGTTACCATCGTAATCGAACAGATTATTACCCGCGAAATGCAGCTGCCTCTAACCAATTTAACCGTGCGAGGCTACGCCCACGGTTTTAGCTTTGCGAGTCAATCACCAATGACTTTAACCTTACGGGGACGCGGATCTGTCGTTAATGCCCTAAATTTGAACCAGATAACGGCCAGTGTGGATTTGGCCGGTCTGGGAGCGGGTACACATCAGGTGCCGGTATCTGTCATTGTACCAGGGGAAGTATCATTGGTTAATCAGGTGACGGTGGGTATTATCATAGAAGCGGAACCTATAGAGCCTGAACCTGACGAACCGGATTTGCCGGAGGATGAAAGCGGAGCGGATACGGGCGAAGGTGAAGACGAAAATCAAACGGAAGATTACGAAAATACAGAAAATGGCGAAAATACAACAGATGAAGGAAATGAAGCGACCGGAACTGAAAATGATTTAGACAGCGAAGAAAATTACGAAGAATACTCGGAATATTAATAAAATCCGACAAAGCGAAAAGCACCTGCCACCGGTATTGAAGATGGCAGGTGCTTTTTTGAGATTATCTAAAGGCTTGCCAGCGGACAGATGTCCCACAGGGAAGTATCAGCTTGCTGTTAGCGATAGGCAGGCCCAAGGGACCGCCTATTACACTGCCGGTAAATTGCCGCTGTCCGAGGGCCAATTTAACCACATTTTCGGCGGCGGTGGCGGTAAAGCCTGTGGTATATGTGTTAAGCAGCATAAAAAGCGGATTATCCGATAAAATAGCCACACAATGCCGTACCAGGTCGTAAAGCTTATTTTCCAGTTTCCATACCTCACCGGAAGGGCCGCGGCCGTAAGAAGGCGGATCCATAATAATCCCATCGTAAAAGCTGCCGCGACGCAGTTCCCGCTGGACAAATTTGTAAACATCATCGGTTAAAATACGGCATGGCAGCGCTTCCAGGCCCGAGGCTTTGATATTGTCTTTGGCCCATTGATTCATACCCTTGGCGGCATCCACATGGGTAACGGCGGCACCCGCTTCCAGACAACATACGGTAGCGCCGCCGGTATAGCCAAATAAATTGAGTACGCGGACAGGCCGCTTGGCATTCTTGATAAGCTCCCCGGCCCATTCCCAATTAGCGGCTTGTTCCGGAAAAAGGCCCATATGTTTAAAATCCGTAGGTCGGATATTAAAGGTCAAATCATTATACGCGACCGTCCAATGGGCAGACGCTTTTTTTGTATGTTCCCAATGTCCGCCGCCGGATTTGCTTCTGTGATAATGCATATGACATTTTTGCCAAACATGGTCGGGCTGCATCCTGGGCCAAATAATTTGTGGATCCGGCCGTACTGCGATAACGGCTCCCCAGCGCTCAAGCTTTTCGCCGTCGCCGGCATCAATGATTTGATAGTCGCGCCAGTGATCAGAAATAAAGGTGCTGGTTTTAGGCATATTAAAGCACTCCTTTGTAGTCATTTGGTGTCACATAAGTCGTAGGGGGTGAATATAGTGAATCAACAAGCTCCACAGGGAGGGTTTATTCATGGAGATTACCGCTATACCGTTTGTCCATCAAACGGAGGTTGTTAGTCAAAAGCTTTTTAGCGACCATCTTAAATTATACCAGGGCTACGTAGATAAAACGAATGAAATTAGTTTAAAGCTGGCGGCAAGTACCGATGCGGACTTGGCTTCTGCCAACGCGACCTACAGCACATATCGCGGTCTAAAACGTGGCGAAAGTTTTGCTTTGGATGGTGTAATCCTGCACGAGTTGTATTTTCAAAACCTTGTCACGGGCAATTCCCCTATAGGGAGCCGTACGACTCGCTTACTTGACCGTAATTGGGGCAGCTTTGACGGGTGGAAAGAGGCGTTTATCGCATCGGCAAAGACAGCGAGAGGCTGGTGTATACTGGTATATGAACAGCGAACACAAACTTGCCGCAATATGGTGCTGGATTCCCATGATCTGGGCCTCATCTGTGGTGCATATCCCCTATTGGTTTTGGACATGTACGAACATGCCTATATGATTGATTATGACGTGAATAAAGCAGCTTATATCAATCGTTTTATTGCCAACATCCCCTGGGAAGTGGTGGAAAAGCGATCCGGTGCCGTTGTTCGCTAGGAATATCGCCTGCAAAAGGGGCTGGCCGCATGTGGTTGCGGCCAGCCCCTTGATGTATACGCGGGACTGCTTTAGGATGTTATCAATCTCGTCTATTATTTAATCTTCTCTTCAATAAAAAGTCAAAATCATCTTCAATGGATCTGGCAGGAGCGGCCTTCGCTTTATTAGTTGGTGTTGTTTTAGCAACAATGTTTTTAAAGTCAATAGGTTTGGCGGCAGCGGAAGGATTTGATCTCTTATTAACCATATCCAAAATTCTTGCCGTATTGCTAAGCGAACTATCCGCTTCACTACTGATTACTCTATCCGAAACCATGTCTTCATCGTGGTTGTCAACAGATTCCTCTAAAATTTCTTCGTCTGTGTCAAAGTCTGCTGTATCTAAGTCTTCGTCCAAAATTTCTGCCGTACCTAAAACTTCGGTTGTATCGGCAGCGGGGGCGGGGATATCCAATTCTTTATCCAGATGAGCGTTGGTAGGCGCTTCCGCAATCCTTACCGCTTTATTGACATGGATAGGAATACTCAATTCTCTATGGGGGATATCCAAAACCCTTGCCGTATTGTCATTATGGATTGTCGGGCGATTGATTAAAGGAGAATCCATTGGCTCGTTAACGATGGTTGGCTGAGGCGGTTGACGTAATGTATCATCAGACATCTTAGCCATAAATGCGTGAATGCGTTTTAAAACATCGGCAAGCTCGTTAACTGTCTTTAAAATCTCTCCGATTTGCTTATCCTTGGCTTGGATTTGCTCATCTTTTTCCATAAGTTGCTGATCTTTAACTTCCAGTTGGCTCTTCAATGTGTTGATGAAATCTTGTTCATCAGCAAACTTACGAGGCTCCTGTTGATGAACAATAGGAGGAGGAGGTTTTATATGAGCTTCTTCGGGAGTTGATAGAGCATTTTCCGGCATGAAAAAAGTTGCGGGGCCGGAATATGTGCTGGCAGGCTTTTTTTTGACATCCTTAATAGCGTACTTTTCCCAAAAAGCACTTTTAAGGAGGTCAACAGCGCTATCAGACAGGTATATTTTATTGCTTTCAGACGTAATAATCCCGTTATCTAAAGAGGCTAAGGCACTCTTAAGCGGTTCTTTACTCATCCTTTTAAAAACAGCCTGTTTGCTGACGCCAACTTCTTGGGCGATTTCTTTGATAGTTTTGATGGCATTCAACTCCCTTAGCCAAACGGTTTACTGATATATTAGTAACATATACAATTGATGTCAGGTTTGCGACAATCAACTTACAGTATTTTATATCGATTTGACACATCTTGTCAACCCTTGCAATATAATGTTTTCGACAACTGACTATAAATGTGGATAAACATGTAAAATAGGGGCTTGCACCGGTTAGTCTAAAGAGGCAGCGTAATGACTTTAGTTTTCTATTAATAAAAACAAGCGATACCGAAAATAATGCTTGTTTTCTTCAGTATCGCTTGCCTTTACCCTTCTAAAATCAATGTAAAGGGACCGTCATTTACCAGTTCCACTTGCATGTAAGCGCCAAAAACGCCACAAGCTACTTTGCTAAAAAATGGCTTTGCGGCCTCTACAAAATAATTGTACAGGGCCTCTGCTGAGGAGGGATCAGCTGCTTGAATGAAGCTTGGTCGGTTGCCTTTACGACAATCGGCATACAAAGTAAACTGAGAAATAACCAGTATCTCCCCTTCGACATCTTCTATGTTTACATTGGTTTTGCCATTTTCGTCTGCAAATATACGAAGTTTGCTGACTTTTGCAATCAGTTGATCGACTTGTTCTTTCGTGTCCTTTTCCCCTATGCCCAGCAGTAAAACATAGCCTTTGTCGATTTCACCAACTATCGTGTCGTCGACAGTGACAGATGCCCTACTGACCCGTTGCAATACTACTTTCATAGAGACAGCGCCTTTTCGTAAAAATATGTTAGGGTTTCGTAATCCACCGTGTTTGGGATGGAGTGGTCGCTGTGAAGGCAGTAGCCATTTCCTTTTTTTACTATGGGAATCTTGGCTTCCAGCTCCTTGTCTATAATCGCGCGATCGTTGCTGTACAAAGTACGTACATCAATGCCGCCCATTAAAGATAGCTTGTCACCAAAATTTTCGTATATACGCAGCAAATCCATACCGGCTTTTATTTCTATGACTTGCAGACAGTCTAACCCCGCTTCCACCAGATGAGGAAGAAAAGGCTCTATAAAGCCGCAGGAGTGGACGGTTACCGGCAAACCCCGCTGGTGGGCAAAATCAAAGCTGCGTTTATGTGCCGGATAAATCAATTCACGGTACATGTTGGGTGACATAAAAGGCCTATCTTTAAAACCCATGTCTTCGTAATACCAAACACCGTCAGGCAGGCCTTCTTTGGCGAAAAGGATTTCCTGTAATTGCAAGGTGGTATCACAATAGACTTTTGCCATATCTTCTATCCATTCCGGATCTTCTGCCATGCCGATTAACATGTATTCGTGGCCGCAGATTGGGTGGAGAAGCTCGAAGACATTTACTCCGGCCCACATAAAAAATTTACCTTTCTCTTGAGCGGCGGCTTTTGTCAGGCGATACGCCTCAAAGTTGATGCGTTTTTCGTCTATTTTAGTGATCTTTTCTCTGATTTTTTCCCAATCTTCGCGAGTCTTGATGGAATAATCCACATGCTCCGGTGTGGCGTCATGCTGTTTATGTCGCCGCAATATGGCTCCGTTACCGTCTTTAATCAATACTGTTTCATCGGTTTCTTCCAATACTTCATTTTCAAAGTCCAAATCTGCTGTCATATTAAATGACCAGGCTTCCATAATGTCTAGGTTAAAATGATCTTCCGGTGTTTCGCCCGGGGTAATATACCCCTCCTCTTGATAGCGCGCCATTGTATCGCCCCAAAAATGCTCGTAAACCCCAATACGATCTGCAGGTTCACGGGAAAGTACACGGCGGATACGTTCTTTTCCTGTTAATGTTTCCATAGCCTCTTTCTCCCTTCGATATGAGTATATGAGTATTCACAAATTATATAACAATCTGATCAAGTGATCTACTCCTTGAATCCATTCCGGTAAAATGATATAGTCATTTATAGTGAAATAATTCATTGGAAGGAGGCAGTTATGCCCCCTAAAATTTTATTGATAGACGGTCACAGCATTCTTTTTAGGGCGTTTTACGCGCTACCCCTTTTAACCAATGCTCAAGGAGAGTATACAAACGCAGTCTATGGATTTATGAGTATTTTCTTAAAATTTTTAGACGAAGAAAAGCCGGATCATGTGGCAATTGCCTTTGATTTACCCGAACCAACTTTCCGTCACAAAAAATTTGAAGCTTATAAAGGTACCCGTGGGCCTGTTCCGCCGGAGTTTATACCTCAAGTACCCATGTTGATGGGCCTGCTTACGGCGATGGAGATACCGATTGTCACCTGTCCGGGTTATGAGGCGGATGATGTTTTAGGTTCACTGGCCGCCAAAGCAAGCGCGTCAGGTTGTCGGTCGGTAATTGTATCGGGAGACCGGGATTTATTGCAGCTTGCCAGTGATACGGTAAAGATTCGTATACCCAAAACAAAAAAAGGCGGTAAAACAGAGGTAGAGGATTATCAAGCAGATGATGTTTTACAAAAATACGGTGTAACGCCAACAGCCTATATAGATGTAAAAGCCTTAATGGGCGATTCCTCTGACAACATCCCGGGAGTACCGGGTATAGGCGAGGTAACCGCCACAAAAATAATAATTGCTTACGGCTCTGTAGAAGAGGCTATAGCCCATGCCCCGGAAATCAAACCTAAAAAGGCCTCCGAAAACTTGGCAGCCTTTGCGGATCAGGCTTTACTCAGCAAAGAACTGTCAACCATCGTATGCGATGCCCCTGTAAATTATGATTTTGATGCTAAACCGGTTGACATGTGGAACGATACCGCTTTGGCCGAAATTGACCGGTTAGGCTTTAAATCATTAAAGCCGCGAGGTGTTACCCGGCGTTTAACCGGCGGAGATACATCTCCGGATCCATCTGTGGGTATTGCTTTTGTTACCGAACCCGACGGCGGGGTTTTTATACACGGACAAGGACCGCAAACTATTGAACAGGCTCGCGGTTTTTTGGAATCCGACACGCCAAAGCTGACATGGGATGTGAAAAGAGAAGCGTCACGGTTGTTGGCAAATGGTGTGGATGTTAACGGAGTGGTGTTTGACGCCTTGCTGGCCAGTTATGTGCTAAACGAGTCCATGTCTGAGCTTGGCGTAGAAGAAATAGCCGCGTCCTTTCCGTCAATGCGGCGCCAACTGGAAGAAAATGATCAAACGTATCTATATGATCACATTGAGCTGCCTCTGGCCTTTGTTCTTAAAGACATGGAGCAATACGGTATTAAAATTGACAAAGAGGCGCTTATTGCCTACGGGCAGGCATTGGATACGCAAATTGATATACTCACAGCCGAAATTTATGAACTGACCGGAGAAGTGTTTAATATTCAATCCCCGGCCCAATTGAGTGTGATACTATTTGAAAAATTGGGGCTGAAGGGAAGCAAAAAAACAAAATCCGGTTACTCCACCGCCGCGGATGTGCTGGAAGGGATTAAGGATCAACATCCGGTTATTTCAAAGGTATTGGCCTATCGCAGTCATACCAAACTGAAATCAACCTATGTCGATGGGTTGATGCCATTAATCAACCCGGTTGATTTTCGGGTACGTTCCACTTTTAATCAAGCGTTGACTGCTACGGGGCGTATTTCCAGTGCGGAACCCAATCTTCAAAATATCCCTGTGCGTATGCCTTTAGGCCGGGAGCTTCGCAAAGTTTTTATACCGGAAAATGACGATTTTATTTTTATAGATGCGGATTACAGCCAAATTGAGTTAAGAGTACTGGCTCATATGTCCGGAGACGAAACGTTGATCAACGCTTTCCATCAAAACCAGGACATCCATCGGTTGACGGCATCTCAGGTTTTTCATACGTCCATTGATCAAGTGCAGCCTTATCAGCGGGACGCGGCTAAAACCGTCAACTTTAGTATTATATATGGCATCAGCGCTTTTAGCCTTGCCAATGATCTGGATATTACCCGCCATGAAGCCCAAATGTATATAGACGGTTATTTTAGGCAATACCCACGAGTAAAGGAATATATGGATAAAACGATTACCCAAGCCAAGGAAAAAGGCTATGTTTCTACCTTATTTAACCGGCGGCGGTTTATGCCGGAGCTTAAATCCTCAAATTATGCCATGCGATCCTTTGGAGAACGAGCGGCTATGAACATGCCTATCCAAGGTACCGCGGCAGACATTATAAAAATCGCGATGATACGTACCGCCGCCCGCCTTAAAGAAGAGGGGCTGGTCTCGCGTTTAATCCTGCAAGTGCATGACGAACTGCTGCTTGAGGTAAAGAAAAGTGAAGTTGACACAGTGCGTGTATTACTGAAAGAAGAAATGGAAGGCGCTGCAAAATTATCTGTGCCTTTGGAGATAGAATTACATGAAGGAGCAACCTGGTATGATGCAAAATGATCAACTGATCATCGGGATAACAGGTAACAGCGGCAGCGGCAAAACCACGGTGGCTAAGATACTGGAAACCGTGGGCGGATATGCTATAGACGCGGATATTGTGGCACACAGAGTAATGGAACCGGATCAATCGGCATATAAAAAGATTGTGGCTGTTTTTGGCCCGGATATCCTTGGACATGAGGGAAAAATAGATAGAAAAAAGTTGGGAGCGGTGGTTTTTGCCGATGAAAAGAAACGCACACAGCTGGAAAACATTGTTCATCCATTGGTTATAGATGAAATTTTGAAAGAAATAGCTCATGTGAATGCCGCCTTTATAGTGGTTGACGCAGTTTTATTGGTAGAATCCGGCTTGTACCGCCATTGTGACGCGGTATGGTTGATAACTGCCCCAAAAGAAGACCGTCAAAAACGCATTATCGCCAGGGATGATCTGTCCCAGGAAGCCGCCCAGGCCAGGATGCACAATCAACGAGACACCGGCCCTATAGCTGCTGTATCTCAAACGGTTATCTGCAATGACGGAAGCCTTTCCACATTAGAGGCTTTGGTGAATGAATCATTAACACAATTGATGGAGTCTGCAGAATTTCGCCGTTTTGAGGAGAAAAGATGACAAAGAAAAAATGGTTGTTGACGATAGTTTTCTTTGGTGCATTGATGATGGTTGCCGGAGTATCTTTAGTACAGACACGGTTCCCCATCCGCCATTTGGATGTGATACAGGCAAATGCCGGCAATTTTGAACCGGCCTTCATCCTGGCGGTAATCCATGCCGAAAGTTCCTTTAGACCTCATGTGGTATCCCATCGAGGTGCCGTAGGGTTGATGCAGATTATGGAGCCTACGGGAGAATGGATTGCCCAAATGATAGATATACCGGGGTACGACGCGGATATGCTTTTCGACCCTGAGATTAATATTATTATAGGAAGCTATTTTTTAAATTGGTTGTGGCACTATTATGATGGGAATATTCAGCTGATTTTAAGCGGCTACAATGCCGGCATCGGCAATGTCAACCGTTGGCTGCAGGACGAGCGCTTTTCGGAAGATGGGGAGACACTGTCGTATATTCCGTTTTTAGAGACACGTAATTATGTACAGAGAGTAATGCAGCGAGAGCGTATTTATGAATGGTTGTTGAAAGTAGATGCTTTATTTAGTTGGAATTGAGTTTGCCGTACATGGGACAATGTAGATTGGGTTATTAGGAGTATAATTTAGGATGATGGGTATGTTAAAAATTTTTATTGCTTTAATGCTGGTACTGTTTTTGGTCGGTTGCATGGATACGATAGATGAGGTGGGAATGGTACCGCCGTCGGCTCCGGCACCATCTCCATTATATGAGCCGGAGCCGGAACAAGTATTCTCCGGTCCCAGTCATGGGGGGGCTTTGCGCCTGTCAATGCGGGCACCATTGACCCTTAACCCCCTTCTTAACGAAGACGCTACGGTAGCCAGGGTGTTGCAGCTAATGTTTGAACCCCTTGTAATCCTAAACGAAGAACTGGTGCCAACCCCTCATTTGGCCACTTTGGAATTTGCATTTAACGGTGCAAATGTGGTGATTACAATTCGCGAGGACGCTTACTGGAGTAACGGAAGCCCAATAACGGCGCACGATCTGGTTTTTTCCATAGATACACTGCGCAGAGCACCGGAAAATGCCATATACAGCCGAAATGTAGAAAATATCGCCTATCATGAAATCCTAAGCGAGCGTTCCGCCAGGATAACTTTTGAGACAATCAACGGCGGAGCGGCCTACTTGTTTAATTTTCCCATAATACCCAGATATGATTTTGACGATATGGCACCTATAAGTAGCGGGCCGTATATGTTTGAAACTTACGACGCTATGGAACTGCTAACCCTCGTGCGCAACCCATACACTTTTCGAACCAGCCCATATATTGAAGAAGTCCATGTGATGATTACTTCTGACAGCGAAACGGATCGCCATGCCTTTGACAGAGGTTTGGTTGACATATATTTGGTTGACGTACCCGAATGGTCCCGGCACCGCAGCGTAAAGCCGGTGAGATTTGCGGAGCATTTGACGATGCATTACGAATTTATTGGCTTTAATTTTTCGCGGGAAATGCCGCGCATGGCCTATTTTCGTCAGGCGATAGCCCATGGACTAAATGTAGAAGAGTTGATTGCCGATATATTTTTGGCTCATGCGGTTGCGGCAAGATCTCCTGTTCACCCTGCTTCATGGTTGTATGATTGGGAAATCCCTATTTACGCATACGATATGATGAGGGCTAGGTTGCTGGCAGATAGAGTGATAGAACTTGCATCTGAAGATGATCTTTGGCCGGTCAATGAAGATGGCGAAAAACTGCCCATGCAGGTTTTGGTTAACGAAGAAAATGTGGAAGGCGGCCGCATTGCGGGTATACTGGTCGCCCAGATGAATTATATTGGTTTATTGGCGGAACTTGTGGCCCTGCCTTTTGAAGATTACCAGTGGCGTTTGCAAGAGGGTCATTTTGACCTTTTTGTAGGTGGGTATAATCTAATGTTTCAGCCGGATTTGCGATTTGCCTTTCACTCAGAGAGCGATGCAAATATACTGCGATACAGCGATCCGGAGTTGGATTGGATGTTAGAAACCGCCGCGGTAGCCGGGATGGACAGCCAGTTTTATCGCGGGATGTCCGAAATTCAGAGTCATATAGCCCGGGAGTTGCCGGTAATCAGTTTAGCTTTTCGCCACTCCGCTGTGGTGGTTGGCCAGAGAGTTCAAGGTGATTTGAGTCCTGGACCTGATAATATTTTTATTAATGTGCATGAGTGGTTTATTTCGGATTTGCCGTAATGAGTCTTACGAGATAATAAAAACTGCCCCAAGGCTGTCAACCAGCCTAGGGGCAGTTTTTATTTGCAGATAAGTTCACATGCAGATTTTTTAGAATGAAGCCGTTAATGTGGGAAAAACAAGCTTTCAAATGGATCGACAACTTGTCGAAAAGCGTGGTTGTCGAAAGGTTGTCGATATTGCTGTCGAAATGAAGAGACAATGCGGATAAAGGCTGTAATAGCAGAAAAGTTGATGACGGCGGCAATGTATTATATCAGTTTGAAACATACCATAAACCGAAATGGATAGAAGCTGGAAACACATTGGGTTGGGGAAACACCGTGCTGTAAAGTGTACCATATTGATCTCATGATGAAAAAGAGTAGAAAATAGAAAAAAGATGTTTACAAATGTCAAATGGTGCTGTATAGTATGTTCCGATGGGTTTAGTGTCGCCAACATTCGACAACTTGAAAACTAACTTATTTGACTATATGGATTTAATATTGGAAACCAGCCTAAAATACTAAGGAGAAAAAGATAATAATGAATGCGATAGGTAAAATTAAGATTGACAAGACTTTAAGCCTTAAAGTAAAACGCTTTACGGCGTTGTTTATTGCCACGTTAGTCTTGTTAACTACAGTTTCTTATGCATATGATGGTATGTCTCAGGGAGAATATGAGTCAGAAATGTATGGGATTGCCACAGAAACTGAGGAAAAACAGGACATATCCGATGATTTATCAGCGGATTATGAAACCGATTATTTTTTGTCTGACGAATATAACACGTATAACGCAGACAATGGCTATAGCTACATAGAAGATAGCGGCGACGACAGTGATTATGGTAACGATGAAGTACTTTACGATGATAACTTTGAAACTGACGATAATGAAGTTTTAGCTGGATATGACTACGATGAAGATGAACTCGAAGATGGTGAATCAAATGAAGAATTTGTAATTTCAAATGATTTTGTAATTATTCGCTTTGATGAAGATAATACAGGCGACGATGCCTTATTCATAACCGGAGGCAGTGCTTACAACCTGCTGGCGGGTGTAAATGCAGTTGACCAATACGGCAATCCTGTGACACCTGTCTTTATTATTGATGACGGTGGATTTGATATTAACGCTTTGTCCCCCGAGAATCATTTTGTGGTCACTTACGGCGTGGTGCATCACCATTCTCAGGAACTGTTTACCAGAGAACGTGATGTTTTTGTTACCATGAATATAGTGCCTATGGGGGGGCCGATTTTTCCGGCTAACTCTTTTAGTGATGTCCAGGATGCGGTAACACATGGCATTAACCAACAATTGAATGAGATTACAATTAGCATTGAAAGTGATATTAACTTTACCGGAACAGTTAGCATTGCCGCAACCATTGAACCTTTGACAGTAAATCTTGTGTCAAATGGCGGTCCACGTATATTAAATGGCAATGGTGCTGCCAATTCTCAAGCTTTTAGTATTACTGGTGCAGGCAATCGACTTCGCTTGGGTACTGTCGGCGGAGCTGCCAACAATAATATAACATTGACAGGTTTTAGAAACAGTGCCGTACGCATAGGTAGCGGCGGAACTTTTGAAATGCATGCCGGCAGTACAATTACCGGAAACTCAGCTTTAGGCGGTGCCCTTAACGAAACCGGCTGGGGCGGCGGTATACGTAATATCGGTGGCAGCATTAGATTGTATGGAGGTTCCATCACTAATAATGAAGCCGGACGCGGCGGCGGCATATATTCTCAATCAGGACGGATACACATGGCCAGCGGCGTCATTTCAGGTAATGACGCTGTGGGTACTAATAACAGCGGTGGCGGTATATACTTAATGGGTAACTTAAACCCTACTCTGGATGGAAATGCGTTTACTATGACTGGTGGTATCATTACGGATAACGAAGCCCTTCACGGCGGTGGTGTGACCGTAGATGGTAATGCTATCTTTAACATGTCAAACAATAGTGATATTAGCGGAAACAGAGCCAGTGGAGATGGCGGCGGTGTGGCAATACGCAATATCAATTCGGGCCGCCTTAACCTATCAGGTAACGCTACAATCTATGGCAACCGTGCCACAGGTGCCGGTGGCGGTGTGCATATGACCGGTTCCACAAGAGCTAATGCTACAACAATTAACTTTAACATGACCGGCGGGACAATAGAAAATAATAGAAGTTACACTACCATGGCAACGGCAGGCGGCGGCGGCGTGTCTGTAAACGGCGGGATGGTCCAAATGTCCGGCGGTGAAATTAAAGACAATGTATCCAATGGCACCGCAGGCGGCGGTGGCGTGTTTGTTATCGGTTCCGGTGCCAGCGCCCTTGCTATTGGTAGATTTTATATGACCGGAGGGCGTATTGATGACAATAGAGCTATTTCCGGTAGCGGCGGCGGTGTAACCGTAGCCAGTAACGGTGTTTTTACAATGGAAGTGGCCAATAATAACGACGCTGTAATAAGCGGAAACTTTGCTACGACAAATGGCGGCGGTGTGAATGTATCAGCCGGATTGTTTAATATGATAGGCGGTACTATTCGTGATAACGGTATTTTTGGTTCCAATACTACGACAAATGGCGGCGGTGTAAACGTAACCGGTAACGGCGGTACTTTTAACATGAATGCCGGTGTGATTACCAATAATGATGCTGTCAATGGCGGCGGTGTAAACATTACCGTAACGGGTGCCGGCAATGCAGATTTTAATATGACACCGGGCGGAGGAAGAGAGAGTATAATTTCTCTTAACGAAGCAACCCACGGCGGTGGTATAAATATAGGAAACAACGGCAGACTTGCTATGAATGCCAATGCAATAATTGAAGGGAATACAGCTACCGGTACCGGTGGTGGTGTGGCTATTACTGTTGACACCGGCGCCAATGCCCTAACAATGAACACAGGCAGTATCATCCGTAATAATACCGCAGCAAACGGCGGCGGGATAGGTTTTGGACCGATTACTCTGGACTCGACTTTTAATACGAGAATTGGAAGAATCGCCAGTATTGCTACCGGTGCTGTGCTTCAAGGTAATAATGCAACAATAGGCGAACGTGTAAACACAACATTGCGGGATGACCATATAGGAAGAATCAATCCCGGCACAGTTTCATCAAGTACTAATAATCATGCATTTACCAATCTGGACATTCACATGCCGATTGGTGCGCCGCCGATAGAATTTGCCCTTGGCGTATCTGGACATCACTTGCCATCGAGTGTAGGCAGTGGAGCTGGTTCGTTTATTGCAGGAGGATCGGTGTATGTTGCACATATCTATCCACGGCCCGGGTACACATTAACATCATATCAATTTACAAATGGTTTAGGAGAGGTTGTTATTATCTCTTATACCGAAAATATAGAAAATGGAGTTCGCAGGCTTTCATTTGCTATGCCTGCCCATCCGTTAAATGTGACATTTAATTGGACTGCACTGCCGTCACGTACGATTACAGTCGGTACTTGGAGTGGTACAGTAAGGGCTGTGGTTAATGGAACGCTTCTTGCGGAAATTGGCACAGATGCGGAAGACTTAGTGTTTACAGCTCCTCAGGGTTCGGAAGTAACTATTATTGCTATCCCAAATCCAAATGATGGCTTTGCTAATCCGACAGAAGTATGGGATATAACCGGAGTATCGGGTGGAGCGAATACAGCTGTGCGTACTTTTACGGTAGGTGCCAGTAATATCACAGCTATGGCTCAAGTTTGGCCCTTTGCTGCATGGGGTAGTCATCCTGTTGTAGTAAGACAAAGGGTAGGCGGTATACCCGGACGTTTTCTTGATGTGTTTCCTGCTATAGTGGGTGGAGGGCCCGTACCGATTAACGCCGGGACACCCCCTGCTGGTCATGTGTTTAGTCAATGGGATTTTGCAGGAGGAGGCATTTTTGGGCCTAACAATGTGATCTCAACATTTGATTTAGTTTATCTGGCGGCTCCGTTGCCTCCAGGTGCTCATCTTAGTATTTACGCAGATTTTATACCGGATGTAGGGCCGTCTCCAACCCCGACAGCGACGCCGACGGCAACCCCAACGGCAACGCCGACAGCGACACCAACGGCAACGCCGACAGCGACACCAACGGCAACGCCGACAGCGACACCAACGGCAACGCCGACAGCGACACCAACGGCAACGCCGACGGCGACTCCAACAGCAACGCCTACAGCAACTCCAACGGCGACTCCAACAGCAACCCCAACGGCAACGCCAACAGCGACGCCGACAGCAACTCCAACGGCGACACCAACAGCGACGCCGACAGCAACGCCAACGGCGACACCTACAGCAACGCCAACAGCAACCCCAACGGCAACCCCAACAGCAACCCCAACGGCAACCCCAACAGCGACGCCTACGGCAACGCCGACAGCAACGCCAACGGCAACCCCAACAGCGACGCCGACAGCAACCCCAACAGCGACGCCGACAGCAACCCCAACAGCGACGCCGACAGCAACCCCAACAGCGACGCCGACAGCAACCCCAACAGC
>Ga0131853_10001392_pt1 | contig 43383 bp, 40 predicted proteins | sample TergutLab28metaG_FD_92764 | JGI IMG/M metagenome (GOLD analysis project Ga0131853, IMG submission 92764) | Labiotermes labralis P1 segment gut microbial communities from Petit-Saut dam, French Guiana - Lab288 P1 (version 2) (version 2) | ecosystem: Host-associated > Arthropoda: Insects >...
CGCCTAATATATGGCGGTTTTATCAAGAAAATCCCGATTTAGCCAGGCTTGCAAAAACCGATGAAGGGACATTCTACGGATTCCACACGGGAAATATTGAATTGGTTTCCTTTTCCGCAGGAGAGCCGCCTCCGGCCTTTTTCACCTTTGGTTGGCAGATACGCCAGGATTGGCTGGATCAGCTTGGCTTGGATGTACCGGAAACCATCAGCGAGTGGGAATATGTCCTGACGCGGTTTAGATACGACATCGATCCTTTAGGCGACGGGGTTCCCATATATCCGTTAGTACATGTAGGCATTAACATATCCCAATGGCTGCGAGCCTGGGGTTATGATTTCGGCACCTTTAGCGTTGTGGACGGAGAAGTAAGATTTGGTCCGTTCCAGCCGGAATATCTGGAGTTTTTAACCACAATGAACAGGTGGTACGAAGCGGGGCTGATTGATCCGGACTATGTTACCTTTGACGGCAATCAGTTTGATAACCGGATATTAAACGAACGCGCCGGTGCATGGACAGGTGCTACTTCCGGTACTTTAGGCCGTTTGGTGCAGTTGCTGGCGTTGCGGGAGTCACCTGCGCGGCTGACCGGTACCGTACAGCCTTATATAGACGGAGGCAGACCATTTAATTTTGACGGTGCCGCCCATTTCCGTATCGGCGGACTGGCTCATACCATCAGCGCCAGAACTAACTTTCCCGTAGAAATTACACGGCTTTTGGATATCGGTTACGGTCCTTTTGGGCACCAGTTATACAATTGGGGATTTGAAGGCGAAAGCTATTATATTGACGAAAACGGTGAATTTTGGTTTACCGAGTACATTACCCATAATCCAAACGGCCTGGCTCTTGACGATGCACTCATGCCGTTTGCCCCCGGCGGAAACGACGGACCAATGTTTTTATCCGCAACCAAGTGGAACCGGCGTATGTGGATGCCGGAGCAGCGGGAAGCGGTTGCCCGCTGGAGTGTTGGCAGTCACGAACGTATCCTGCCTCCGGTTTCCTTTACCCCTGATGAGAGTAATGATGTGGCAAATATTATGAGCCGCGTAAATACCCACAGGGACGAGATGCTGCACAGGTTTATTATGGGCTTGGTTCCGTTAACGGAATTTGACTCTTATATCGCGACCCTGGAAGGTATGGGTATCCGCGATGCCATTGAAATCCATCAACGGGCATACGAGCGGTTTTTAGAGCGTTAGGCTAAAGGATAAGCGAAGAATGTAGGGGCGTCCGGCGGGCGTCCCTGCATTATAGTGAATGAATACTTCAAGTAAATTCACAATGATTGAATGGAGTTGAAAATGACTATCACCCGAGACTTTAAGCCGGAGATGCAGGAAAAAAAGAATGTCGTAGGCAGGATACTTCAATATCTGTCCGACCTTAAGCAAAACATGCTTAAGCATAAGCTGGTTTATCTTTTAGCCGTTCCGGTCGTAGCCTATTATGTAGTATTTCAATATCTGCCAATGTACGGGGCATCCATTGCCTTTAGAGATTTTTTCCCTGGCCGGGGGATTATGGGCAGTCCATGGGTAGGCTTTGCCCATTTTATTGACTTTTTTACCGGGCCTTACTTTTTTAGAGTGGTGCGCAATACCCTTATGATTAATATACTGCAGCTCATCTTCGTGTTTCCGGCGCCGATTGTTTTGGCGTTGATGATTAACGAAATCTATAGATTGCGCTTCAAAAAGACGGTGCAGACTATTATATACATGCCTCACTTTATATCCTTGATCGTTATTTGCGGGATGGTGCTGGACTTTACCGCCCGGGACGGACTGGTTAACGATATTATTTATTTCTTTGGTGGGGAACGTACCAACATTATGCTAAACCCTTCCCTGTTTTGGCCGGTACATATAATTTCGGATATCTGGCAAACCGCCGGTTGGGGGACAATCATTTATCTGGCCGCTTTGGCAGGAGTGGATCAAGAACTCTATGAAGCCGCAAAAGTGGACGGGGCAAACCGGTGGCGCCAAACGCTCAATATCACCATACCGGGTATTTTACCCACCCTTGTGATTATGCTGATCTTACGCCTGGGTACTATGATGCATGTGGGTTTCGAAAAAATCATTTTGCTGTATAACCCTTTAATTTTTGAAACAGCGGATGTTATTTCTTCTTATGTGTACCGGCGGGGTCTCTTGCAGTTTAATTTCAGCTTTAGTGCCGCCGTAGGACTGTTTAACTCGGCGATAAACTTTACGCTGCTTGTGATAGCAAATACAATCAGCCGCAAAGTCAATGAAACGAGCTTGTGGTAGTACCCAAGTTTAGTATGGCTGCTGCTTTTACAGGAGGTTGATCAACCATGGCTATTAAAATGCCTTTTGGAGAACGTTGTTTTCAGGTTTTTAATTACATATTTATGGTTTTCATTGTGATTATAACCTTTTACCCTATGCTGTATGTGCTTTTTGCCTCGGTGAGCAGGCCCGAACTGATTACCGGTCATTCCGGGCTTTTGCTAAGGCCTCAGGGCTTTACGACCGGGGCTTACGAAATGGTTTTTCGCAATCCGATGCTGCTGCGCAGTTACGGAAACACCATATTATATATGACTGTTGGCACTACAATAAATCTCATCATGACCACCCTGGGTGCTTTTGTATTGTCCCGCAGGGAGTTTATGCTTAAAGTGCCCATTATGATGATGATTGTATTTACCATGTTTTTTAGCGGCGGTCTGATACCAACTTATCTGCTGGTTATTTCCCTGGGTTTGGGCAATACCATGTGGGCTTTGATATTGCCCTCTGCAATCAGCTCTTTTAATCTCATTATCATGCGTACGTATTTTATTAATATACCGGCTACTTTTGAAGAGGCGGCGCGTATTGACGGCGCCAATGACCTGCTTATTTTAGTTCGGATTATTTTGCCTCTGTCCATGCCAATTGTTGCGGTTATGATATTATTTTACGGTGTAGGCCACTGGAATGCCTGGTTTAGTGCCATGATATATCTGCGTACCCGGGAAATGTTTCCTTTGCAGTTAATCCTTCGTGAGATTCTTATTCTTGCGGATACCCGGGATATGATGATAGGGATTGACGCAGGTGTAGACAGAGAACCGGTGAGCGAAATAATTAAATATGCTACAATTATTGTAGCTACCATTCCTATCCTATGTGTGTACCCTTTTTTGCAGAGATTTTTTGTAAAGGGTGTTATGATAGGTGGCGTAAAAGGGTAGCGCGGAGTAAAGGATCGTGTGTAAGCATTGTATATTGCAATTCTACTTTTCGTTGTCGAAATCGAGGTGGAAAATACGCGGCACCAGGCGTTTTTCCGGCGAAGCATTGAGACTACGAAAAGTTAAATTGCTATAGTGAATGAGCTTGAACCGGTTTTCAAGTTCATTTGCCAGACGAGGAGGGTCAAGATGACATTTTTGTTAAGCGGTTTCGCGGACGAAGCGGGGACAACCATTGAAGAGCAAATGGATGTACTTGAGAAAAATGGTCTCAAGCATATCGAAATGCGTAAAGTGGACGGTAAACATTTTTTGGAATGGGATGACGCTGCCCTTGCCGTAATCAAAGAAAAAATGGATAAGCGCGGTTTTGCCCTATCCGCCATTGGGTCCCCTGTGGGTAAATATATGATTACAGCTCCCTTTGAAGGTGATCTGGAGCGCTTCAACCGATCGGTGTACTGCGCAAAATTGTTTGGCTGCAAATATATCAGAGCGTTTAGCTATTTCCCACCGGAAGAAGGCAGTCGTGCCGATTACTGGGATGAGGTGGTACGCCGAGTAAAAATAATGGTTGATATAGCCGGAGAAAACGGTCTTGTATATGCGCTGGAAAACGAATCCGGTATATTTACAGACACCTTGGACTACTGTATAAAAATTTTTGAAGCAATCGATTCCCCAGCGCTGGGTTTGGCTTTTGATCCGGGTAATTTTGTTAGAAATAATGTCAATCCTCTGGAGGCCTACCAAGCTCTTAAGCATAAAGTAGTCTACTTTCATATCAAAGATGCATTGGGAGACAAATTTGTCCCTGCCGGTGAAGGTGAAGGCCATATGGTTGCGATTTTAAAAGAGGCTTTTGACTCAGGCTTTAACGGGTTTTTGTCCTTGGAGCCTCATTTAGGCTATCTCAAAGACTTGACAACGGCCCAGCAATTTACTACAGCTTGCAACGCCTTAAAAAAATGTTTAGAATGTTTATAGTGAATTCAATGAGAAACAAGAAGGCCAAGTTGCAAACTTGGTTGATTTGAAATTGGTATGACACTGCAATTATCACAAATCATCACGAGGAGGAAATTGGATCATGGGAAAAAAAGTAAAGGTTGGCGTTGTTGGTATTGGAAATATAGGCAGTCATCATCTGCGCTATATTCAAACTTTGCCTCAGGCAGAGCTTGTGGCCGTCTGTGATATGGATCAGGACCGGGCGGATAAAGCCGCAGAGGCATCCGGTTGCAAAGCCTACTACAATTATGAAGACATGCTGGAAAACTCTGGTTTGGAGGCAGTCGTAATTGCCGTACCTCATTATGCTCATGTGGATGTTGCAATAGATGCATTTTTGGAAAAAGGCGTCCATGTATTATGCGAAAAGCCGATTACCGTCCATGTAAACGGCGCAAAAAAAATGCTTGCCAGCTACGAAAAATCCAAAGCCAAAAACCCGGATCTGATATTTGCGCTTATGTTTAACGAGCGCACCTGGCCTCATTACAGGAAGATTAAAGATGTTTTAACCGGTGGTGAACTTGGCAAACTGGTGAGGGTCACTTGGATCAATACGGCCTGGTTCCGCTCTCAAGCTTATTACGACAGCGGCGGCTGGCGTGCGACCTGGGAAGGTGAAGGCGGCGGTATCTTAACTAACCAATGTCCTCATAATCTGGATATGTATCAATGGCTTTTTGGTATGCCGGAAAAAGTCAATGGTTTCGCTAAAATAGGAAAATATCATGATATAGAGGTAGAGGATGAAGTAACGGCCTATATGGAACATTCAAACGGGATGATCGGTCACTTTATCGTTTCTACCGCAGAGTGTCCCGGTACAAACCGTATGGAGATTGTAGGGGAAAATGGTACCTTGGTTTATGAAAAAGAAAAGCTGACATTTTACCGCAACAGAGAGTCAATGCTGGAATACAGTAAAACCACAACAAACAGGATGGCTCCGGTAGAAAACTGGGAAACGAATATACCCATCAAATATGAAAATATGAAAAACCACCAGGAAGTTACGGAGAAATTTTTGGACTCCATCCTAAGCGGCAATGTGGATTTGATTGCCCATGGTCATGAGGGTTTAAATCCTGTTATGTTGGCCAATGCCATTATGCTGTCATCCTTTGAAGAAAGGGCTGTAAAGCTGCCTATGGATGGGGATGCGTATGAGAAGAAGTTGCAGGAGTTGATTGCGGCATCTAAAAATAAGAAGGGTTGATGTAATGCCGGCCTGATTTTTTGTTGGGCTTCTCATGAGGCAGTGCCGATTTCACGTTGACCTTGATACAAGTGAGCTATCTGCCGATATGGTAGCAAAAAAATTATTGAAAGAGTGCGTGCCGAGTAGGAATAACAAATTAAGAAGGGTGATACCATGCAGGCATACGAGTTTTATACCAAGCCTGAAGACGGAATGATTCGCATTCCCGAGCAGTATATAAATCAAATTACGGATAACGTTTTGGTAATTGTATTGGAAAAAGCGCAAACGGCACTTAACCGTGAAGAAGCTAATGCCCGAAAAAAAACAGATTTGTTGTCCCCTCCTTCGTTAAAAACAAAGGGATGGAAATTTAATCGGGAGGAAGCAAATGCGCGATAGGGTATTTCTCGACACGAACATCATCATCTATTTGTATTCGATTGACGAAGATGATAAACGTGATATTTCTTGCAAATTTGTGAATAGCACTGATTGCATTACAAACATTCAAGCGATGAATGAAGCCAGCAATGTCTGGTTCAGAAAGCAGAACTTAGGCAAAATCAAAATCACCAAACCATGATTTTGACAGAAGATATGCAAGATGGGCAAGTTATTAACGGCGCTTTGAAAGTTACGAACCCATTTATCCATAGCAAGTAAGAGCAAATGCATTATCCCTGTTTTAGCAAAATATGAGGGTGCATCTTAACACGAAAATTTCGTGCAATCGTGTTAAAGTTGGGGTTTCGTGTGTAGTGGATGCATGCGTAATGGAAGCAATGTAATGAGCATACCTTAACAGATAGGATGGCACCGGTGGAACACTGGGAAACCAGCAGGCCTATCAAATATGAAAATATGAAAAACCATCAGGAAGTTACGGAGAAATTTTTGGACTCCATCCTAAGCGGCAATGTGGATTTGATTGCCCATGGTCATGAGGGTTTAAATCCTGTTATGCTGGCTAATGCCATTATGCTGTTATCGTTCGAAGAAAGGGCTGTAAAGCTGCCTATGGATGGGGAGCGTATGAGAAGAAGTTGCAGGAGTTGATTGCGGCATCTAAAAATAAGAAGGGTTGATGTAATGCCTGCCTGATATTGGGATAGAAACATATTGACAAGGTATTTAATAATTTTTGCAATAAAAAACGAGAGTTGGCTTGACTGTACCTTCTCTCGTTTTTTGTGGGGTTTCTCATGAGGTAGCCTCGATTTCACAAAAATTTTGATGTGATTCCAAGAAAAAGCCGGAATGACTTGTATTCTGAGATTTCTGCATAGCTGGGGTATGATATAGGGGAAAAGCATACGTAAAAGGGGGTACTTTTGAAAAATTGTATTCTTTTTTTGCACCTCAGCATAGCACGTGAACACGAAACCTAATCTTAACATGATTTTGATGCTGTATAGCATCAGATATTTCAAAAGATTTTTTGCAATTTGGGCAAATAATCGAAGTTCCTTTCATGCTTAACCCTCCAAAATCTTAGTTTGTTTGTCCATATACAGGGCTTTCCGTGTGGCTATTACAGCGTTTCCATAACAGTCAATAAAGTTTGATAACTATCTACATCATGGTATTTCACTTCATCCGTTGAGAACTTGTTGAACAACAACTTAGCACAGTCTATCTTGGCTTTCTCAATCGGGCGAATTTCAAGGTCATCCATTGTGCCTTTGGTTTCCGCAATGAAGAAAATGTGCTTTACAGAGCCTTTCTTGAAAGTTATCGCCCAGTCGGGAGAATAGTTGCCAACAGGGGTTGGGATATAAAACCCACGAGGTCCGCGAGGAAGTTTGGCATACACTATGACTTCATCAGCAACGTCCAAATCCTTCGCAAACTTACGCTCTATGCTGTTTGCCGATGTGCCGTCCGTAAAGATGTAGTCTTGGATGGCACGTTTAGCCTTGAACGCCTTTGCGTATTCATCAGAGGCACGGCTCATATTGAAAATATCTTGCGTGTACGGTTCTTCCGCACTCGGGGCATACTTAATGTGATTTACAATTACAGATGCTTTTTGGGCGTTGATAAGTCTAATCATTTTAGCGATAAACTCCTCCGGGTTTTCCGCAAAGAGCAGTTGTTTGTCCTTGCCGATGCCCGACAATATAGCTGTCACGGTTTTTCGAGTTAGGGATGTACTTTCGGCAATTTTGCCGATTAGGTCATAAGTGGCAAGCCCACCCTTGGCTCTGTCAAGCCGCTTTGTTTCGGTTTTGGACACGTTGAAGTCCGCGTCGTCTTGGGAACCTCTTGTTATGGTGTATGACAGCCTTGCCACTTTCAAGTCACGGTCAATGGCGGCAATAGCTTTTACGGCAAGTATGTCACCGTTAAAATCAACGGTGTAGGCGTATTTCTTATTGATGCGCTCCCAAAGTTCTTGAAAGTCTTTCCAGTTCTCGTTGATAGGATTGTCCTTTACCTTTGTTTCGTGTCCGTTAGAAGTCATATCTTTTAGGATACTTGGGTCGAATATAGCTTGTACCAACTTGTGGACGCATTCAGCAAGCGGAGCAAGTTCGGGTTTCATCGGGGCAAAATTGCTTGTATCAGCCGCCTCACGGTAAGTGTCTGTTACATTGCCGTCATCATCTACATAGTCGTTACGCACAAGATAGTTATAGGCGGCAGTTGCCTCCGCAACGGTCATTGTGCGGCCTTCGTTTTCGCCGATGGCAATGTATTTTCCTGTAAAATAATCCACACTTGCCTTTGTTGGGCGCTCATAAAGGTCGGATTTGATTTCGCTCTGCAAATCCGCAACGAATCCCGCATAACTTTCACTTGCCACAACGGTAAGCATATTTACGCCATGCACAAAGGCTTCACCGAGAGTTTCGGTGTCTTGCCTTTCGCCAATGTTGTTTACGCAAAGGCGCAAGCCTCTACCAACTTCTTGCCGTTTAGCGGTCGTGTTATAAGAGTGTTTCAATGTACAAATCTGAAATACGTTTGGGTTATCCCAACCTTCACGCAAGGCAGAGTGGGAAAATATAAACCTTGTCGGTTCATCAAAGGACAGTAAACGTTCCTTATTTTTTAGGATAAGGTCGTATGCTGATATATCATCGGAATCTTCCGAACCTCGTTTAACTGTGCTGTCAATGGCTCGTCCTTTTTTATCTATCGAAAAATAGCCCTTATGGGTGTCAGCGGTTTCAATGCCTCTAAGGTATGCTTGGTATGCTGATGGCACAATGCTCAATCGCTCATTAAGGGCGGCGTTGTATTCCTCGACAAAGATTTGCCCATATTCGCCCATCAGCTCCTCGCCGTCCTCGCCGTACTGGCGGTACTTGACAACCTCATCAATGAAGAACAGGGAGAGGCATTTTACGCCCTGCTCAAATAGGCGTTCTTCCTTGTCAAAGTGGGAGTTTATGGTTTCCCTAATCTGAATACGGCGTATATCGTCCTCATTTACATTACCGCTCGCCTCGCCTGTGGAAAGCGTATCGCCGTTGGTAAAAGTCACGACTGCACGAACAGGGTCTATATCAGCAATAGATATGCCTCTATATTCTTCAAGCCCTTTGGATTCAGTGAAAAGGCTATCGCCGACTTGCAACAACCGCATTTCACGCTTAGGCGAACCACCAACACGGCTCACTTCAAATTCAAGCCGAGCGCGTGGCGGTTTCTTTTTATCAATCACAATGGCGGCAAGATACATATACCGATTTGTTCCGCTAAGATTTTTAAGTTCGAAACCCTTAACCTCGATTTTTTTGACCAGCTTTTTCTTGAAAGCATCAAGAGCATCAAGAACATAGACAAGGTTGTGATTTGTCTTGTGGGTTGCTGAGAAGTTAAGTGAAAAAAGCGGAGCGAAATTCTTTTTCAAAGCATTTTGTGTAGCTGTGCCGCCCATCTTCTGCGGTTCATCCAGTATGATAATGGGGCGGTTAGCCTTGATAACGTCAATCGGCCGGCGGCTGCCAAACTCATCACGCTTTGTGTAGATAATCCTTGCCGCATCGTTGCCGCTACGCCCCTCTATGTTTTTGTCCTCGTTCATCGTGGTGTTGAACGCTTGTGTGTTGATAATCATTACGTTGATGCCACTGTTTTGCGAAAACTGGTCAAGCTGATGCAGATTGGACGAGTTGTATACAAAGAAACGAGCCTTAATTCCATAATGCTCCATAAAGTGTTCTTGCGTAATCTCAAATGACTTCTTCACGCCCTCACGGATGGCGATACTCGGCACAACCACAATAAACTTGCTCCAGCCGTAAGCCTTGTGCAGTTCAAACATGGTTTTGATATAGACATAGGTTTTGCCTGTGCCTGTTTCCATTTCTACATCAAGAGAAACCGCGCCAAGCCCCGCGGCAATCTCGCTGGAATATTTAATATTGTTGTCGGTTTGCACGGCACGGATGTTTTTCAGCAGTTCTGCATTGTTTAATGCAACCTCGGCATTGCGGTAAGCTGTTTCGTATTCATCGTCTAATTCTTCAAGAGTGCCTTTTAACTTACCAACATCACGGCGGTAACGGTCTAAGTCGCTTTTTGGCTGTCCTGCGAAAACTCGGACGATGCTCTCTGCGGCCTCTGTTTGAAAATCTTGTACCTTGAATTGGAATTTCATTCGGCATCATCCTCCTTTTCAAGTAACAGTCGGCGTTCTATTGCCTCACGCTCGCGTTGCAGCTCTGCTTGGAGTTCCTCCTCAGTCGGTAAATACAGTTTATATTTTGAGGCAAAGAGGTTCTCGTTGTCTGCAAGCACAGAGTATTTTGCAATACTCTCATCCTTGCCAGTACAAAGGATAATGCCGATGGTAGGATTATCGTCTGCTTGCTTTATCTTGTCGTTGAATAGCCTCACATAGAAGTCTAATTGCCCGATATCTTGGTAGTTGAGTGAGCCTGTCTTTAGGTCAATCACAACAAAGCATTTCAAAATGTAGTTATAAAAAACGAGGTCAATATAGTAATGAGTACCACCCTCGGAAGTGATGCGTTTTTGCCGTGCCACGAATGAAAAACCTTTGCCAAGCTCAAGCAAAAAATCTTGTAATTTATCAATAAGTCCCTGCTCCATCTCAGATTCTGTGTACTTTCGATTTTCCGCTAAATCCAAAAACTCCAGTATATACGGGTCTTTTAGGATATAGCCGGGGTCTGTTTTCGGCTCGGTTGTAAAAATTTCGCCCTCTACTTCGGGACGATGCTCTTTTTGTGTTGCTAACAAACGTTCATAAAAGAACGAATGGACTTGACGGTCAAGCTGGCGAACAGTCCAGCCGGATTGCACACATTCATTCAAATAAAAATCACGGCGTTTTGGCTCGTCAATACGCATGAGCAGGCGATAATGCGACCAACTTAATTCGGAACACAGCGTGTTCCGAATTGGAAACGTCTGATAAAACTGCCTCATGTGGCGTAAACTACGCTCATTAAAACCTTTTCCAAAATCGGCAGTAAGTCGCTCTGCCAAAAATTGCAAAAGTTGTTTTCCGTATTCTGCACGTTCGCCGACTGCCTCGTTAATTTCGCGCCCAATTTCCCAATATACTTGCACCATAGCAGAGTTGATGGCACTGACAACCTTTGAGCGTGTATCAGCAAGAACGGTTTTGATATTTTCGTAAACTTTGTTATCTGCCGCAAGCGGCATAACTTCGGTGCTTTTCAATTCGGAACTCAATGTGTTCCGTTTTTCGTTTTGCTTATCCATTTACAGAACCCTCCTTATTGTGTTAGGACTGTAAGTGTTAAACACTTGCTCGAAGTTTACCATTGCGCTGTCATTGATGAAACTACTGTCACGGAAAACGGCATAGTATGGCTTTTTCTTGGCAATATCGGTTATGAGGTCAGTGTCTACCCTGTCAAAACAAGCGATGAGGTAGTTGTCGTTTACGCATAACAAGTTACCCTCTTGCCTGATTTTAGCAGAGAGAGGTATGCCGAGTTCAAGCATCACTTGGAACAGCAAATCCTCGGAAGTTCTATCGGGTTTAATGTTGTCGGTAAAGCCATCGAAATCAAAGTTCATCTGTGCCAATTCATCCGGCGTGTAGTAAACATCTTTCATGTTGGATGAATCCAGCTTGAGGACACGAAAACCTATGTCGAGGTTTTGTGCCGTTAATCCAGCCTCGTCTTTGATTTTCTGCCCTGCACGGCGTATGCGTTCTTTGCCGATTTCGGGAATTATGGCATAGCCAGCTTTTGCGGCTTCAGATTTTTCATCGCAGACTTCGGGTATCTGTACCATGATGAATTTTCGCTTGCCGCCGTCCTCGGCGTTTAACTGCATAATGGCATGAGCGGTTGTTGCAGAGCCGGAGAAGAAGTCGAGAATAATATCGCCGTCATCCTTGCTTATTGCTGTAGCCGCTTTTACAAGATACTTTATAAGTGCAACAGGTTTAGGAAAGCCAAAAATCTTCTGCCCAAAAAGCGAATCCAAGTCTTTTGTGCCGTCTTGGGTCATGCCTATATCGCTTGGTAGGTTTGTACTTACAGGAATGTATCCGAACCTATCGCCCGCCTTTGTCATATCATCCTCTTTGAAATATCGAAAAGCGGGTTTAGAGATATTCAGAAAATCATAATCACCGGGGAACACAATACGGTTTTCTGCGTAGTACTTTTTGAATGTTTCCTCAGTTATTGCCCAAGTTCTGTTTGGGTTAGCAGGGTATTCAATCCCTGTTTTGGGGTCAACCAAAGTAAAAAAACTGTTTGGGCGTTCGCTTGCACTCGTTTGTTTCGTCAAATCGTGGACACGCCACGGTCTACCGGGCAAATCTGCTGTTTCGTAGTATTTGCGTGTGCCACCTTCAAGGCAAGCTATAAACTCACTTGACTTTGCATAACAAAGTACCCACTCGTAGTCCTGTGATATGCCGAAGGGTACGTCGGATTTTGCGGTTCTCTTACGCCAAGGGAACTTTCCTGCATAATTTTTTTCGCCAAAGATTTCATCGCAAAACTTCTTTAGCTGTGCTACCTCATTATCATCTATGCTAATAAAGATTACACCGTCAATAGCAAGTAAATCCCTTGCAATTCTAAGCCTCGGATACATCATGTTTAACCAATCCGTATGAAAACGCCCATTGCTGTTTGTGTTTGTTGCAAGGCGGTTGCCCTGCTCATCATACTGCCCGTCACGACTTAAAAAGCTATATTTATCTTCGGCAAAATCATCCTCGTAAACAAAATCATTACCCGTATTGTACGGCGGGTCAATATATATCATCTTAACACGGTTAAGATACGTTTCCCGCAGCAATTTCAATACATCGAGGTTATCGCCCTCAATGTAGAGATTTTCGGTGTTGTCGAAGTCTACGCTTTCCTCACGGCAGGGGCGCAAAGCCGCCGCAATGGGTGCGTTGGCAAGCAACACGCTTTTGCGTTTGTCCGGCCATGTAAACTGATAGCGTTCTTCACGCCCCTCAACCACATGGGTATTTATCTCCTGCATCAGCACATCTTTGTCAATGGCACGAATAACCGTTCCACTTTCATCAACGGTTTCCGTAATTGCGTTAGGAAAAAGATTTGCCAAAACTGAAAAATTCTTTTCCACTAATGATGAGGTCCGCATAGTCAATTTTTCCATGTTAATTTTCCTCCAAGTCATTATCCGAAAATGTTAGTATCGGATTTTTATTTAATACCGCTTCAAAAATCCGCATTTCAAGGGCCTTATTCTTGCTACGCTCTATATCTGAAAATCTATTCACTAACTCCGCTCCACCAATATCAAGAGCAATTTTATATAGTTCGCTATATTCAATGTCCATATCTTCGCCATCTTCGTTTTTTTCCATTTCGTAGCCAGCTTGAATAAGCATCTCTGCTTGTTTTTGAAATGCTGTAGTTGCCTCTTTGTAAAAATCGGCACAGCTTTTATCTGTCGGTTTGATTATATATGTTGCAGCTAGCTCACTTAAATCAAGTTTGTGTTTCTTTGCTGGAAACTTAGGTAGGCATACCGCAGTTTGAAGGCTAAAAACATTTGAGCCACGATTTGTGTCATGCAGTTTGTTGGTTTTGTTGAGGAGTATTGGCTCATCTGATTTATAGTATATATTAAGCAAATATAGTGCTGCCAAAGCACGAATTAAGTGTTTGACATTTGCTTTTGCCAAGTCCCTAGTTCTATTATGCTTGACTGCTTGGTAAGCCCACTTCCAATCTGAACCGCTTGTTCCTCTTTTGTTTGCCTTTTTCAACGGCGTAAGAATTTTGTTTTCATCCTTGGTAAAGAATGAATCTGTTGCTGACACAATTACTTGACGCCCGCTAAACCGCCATAAATTCTCTAAAAAATCTAAGCAGTCAGTATCGAAGTACAAATCACGTTTATTACCCTCTTTGTCTACGGGTTCCATATCACCACCATTCAACTCATATAACTCTTTTGAAATAGCCTCTATTTCCACAGAGCAACGAATTAAAAGGTCTGCTATTCTAACAGAATATACCGATAACTGCTTATCATCAAAATGGATAAGTTGAGCAAGAGTAAGCACCTCGTTTTCAAGGTTTCTATATATCGACCAATAGAGATTTACCACGGTATTATATCCTCCAGTTCATGCTTTAGTTTCTTAACTTCCTCCGCAAGCTCCCACTTACGGCGGGGCTGCTTTTCGCTCATGGCTTTCTTTCCAAGAGCATCTATTTTCTTCGTCAGCTTATCACGGCGTTCATTATCAATTATCGTACGTTGTCGGTGGTTTGTGACTGACTACACGAAGCAAAAAATAAACAACTATACCGGGAATCGCAACAATTAAAACCCGCAGAAAAATACTTACAGCGGCGCTTTCGCTGTACATATAAAAATGTCCCCCAAGCATGACATATTGCGCCCCGTATAAGGCCAACACCGTCATCGCAGACGCAGCAGGCGGTACAATCTTCCGCCACCCTTCGTGTCGCAGAAAAGAGCTGCAAAACAAACCGACTGCAATGGCAGCGAGCACAAAACATATGGCCGCGTTGAGGACACTGCCCCATGTAATGTGAAATGACGCATGGTTTTCATATCGCACCACCCGCACAAAGAAATAGGCCAGGGCGTAACATCCCGTGGCTATGCCGTGCAAAGTGACCACCCTTTTACCGGGCTTGCCGTCGCCGTACAGCATATTGGCAAGATTGTACAGGAAATTGATAACGGTCAGCACGAGAATAGTGGAGAAGATGTAGTAGTGAAGCCGCACATACCACGGGATGTACATGGAGGTTATGTCGAACCTGGGTTCAGTTGCGATAAGCTGATCGTCTAGCTGGGAGTCTGTGTCGGGCTCTTGTATGTACAACCAAGGGTTAAGCCACCCTCCGTCAGGGAGACGAATCAACCCGGATCTTGTCATCATGGCAGATTGGATCATTGCAGGGGTGATTCCATAAGCATCCATCACCTCTTGGGAAATGTGATGGCGGGATGGTGATACGGAAGTATGAAAAGCAGAAGAAATATATTCCAGCTCCTGGGATAGCTCCTCTACTAAAAGCCCCAACGGAAGCAGAACCAACACTGCCAGGATCGACACAAACACGCGCCGCTTTATGGCCGGGAGCTTCCAGAGCAGCGGCAATGCCAAAAAGCCGAGAAGTATAGCGCTCAAAACCGCAAGAAACGGAATGATTGAGGAAACGCTGAAAAGTGCAGGCAGTTCAAAAACGAAGCCGTGATTAATAATGGATACCATAACCCCAAAGTTCCTGGTGGGTAAGGCTGCCGCCCCTGCCAGTATTAACGCAATTATTATATAGAAACGCCAAAATGATTTTGAGTTAGAGCTCATTCGGTCATCCTCCATTTGCTGTTTTAAAAATTCTATGCAACTAACTATAAAATCGTCGTGCCATCTACCCATCTACGTACACATTGATAACGTGCAAAAAATACCTCAGCGCTAATTTTACTACATCTCACACCAACATTCTACGCAAATATCCTGCCTGTCAAACTTTTAACGAGATGCCTCGTATATGGTAGTAAATTCAGTTGGAATAAAATTAAAAACAACCAAACAGACAGGAGTGGGAAAAATGGGTTTTTGGACAGCAATAGTCATTATCGTCGTGGTAGCCATAAGTACAGAATTTATAATACGTATCGTAAAAATGAGTACACGCCATATGGAAAACATGGAGCGTATCAAACATGGATATCCGACACTGGAGGGTACACTGCCGGTGAAAGATGAAAAAGATGAGTTAGAGAAATATGTTGAAAGACTGCAATAGAAGCAATAGAGTAATAGAAGCAATAAAGTAATAGAAGCAATAGAGATCGAAAGATTGCAATAGAAAAGGACTATCTTGCCGATATAAAAAGCAAGATAGTCCTTTTTTGTTCTACATAAATAATCTATGCACTTATATTGAACTCGTTATGCAAAACATCAAAAAACGATACCGGTACAAAAGTGCGGTCGTTACGGATGATTGGTGCGGTTTCTAAAACACTGCCCGCAAAAGCGGTTTGACCGATCACTAAAGTACTGACCTGGCCACCCGCATACTGTAGAGCAACCGAACGATCGGCTTCATTCCAAGTGACGGTAAAGCCCAAAGATTCAGCCACAAGACGCAGGGGAACCATTGTAACATTATTTGCGACATAAAAATCGGTTTCAAACTGTCTTAGTACGTCTGGCAACTGCGGAGTGACAGGAGTCATGTGAAAAATTGGCTGCTCGTAAATTGGCTGTACCGGTTCGTAACCATTTACATAAGGCTCGTAGAGCTCAGCCGGTTGGTAATCATTGTAGCCGTTTTCGTAGCCGTTATAACCATTTTCATAGCCGCGGTACTCTATATCCGAAGCTTGCTCGGGGCCATGGTTTAAAAGGATCGTTCTTTGGGCGGTAGCTTGGCCCGGATAACTGAGGGTTTCCATCGGAACCCACATCAGCAGTCTAGAACCCACATTAATATTATCGACAGTAACAATATTACGTGTCCTAAAAGGTTCTATGCGGCTGTCGCGCCGGATGGTCACCAGCAATGATCCGCCCCGTATCGTTACAACCACTTGATCATCCGAAACTTCGATAGCTTCTACTTGACCAAACTGCGGTGGGATTGTCCCTTCTTGAATATTGCCGAGAATAAGCACGGCATTGCTTTGAGGCGGCTCGCTAAAAGTCATTACCGGACCATAATAAGCGATTATCCGGTCACCGTTACGGTTTGTCAGGGCCAAAGGCAGGCCCGTTTCGGCATCGACTAAATAAGTTTCCGGCGTGATATTAAGGATCACGCGATTTTGGCCGTCCTGGGACACCACTTCAATGGTGTTTTCGGTTTCGTTTTCGATATAACCATCAATTGATGTTGGATACAAAGCCGGTCCGTTGCTCTGTTCTCCGTACTGAGCGACTGCCCAGACAGGCATAGAGAAGCTCAAAACCACCAAAAGTAGTAATGCAATAAGCTTTTTCATGTGTAAAATCCCTTTCTTGAAAATAAAATAGAAGTACCTTTTTATTATCTCCATTACCACTTTTGCAATCAGCGCAATTATTTCCAAAATACTTTTTGCGCTTGGATCAATGTAGCCGTAATTTGCCGACCCATCTCATTAAATTTTTCTGTATCACCGCTAACATAAAATTCGCTAAAAGCTTCATTGGATTTTTTTAACATATTATTTTCTGTTAAAACCTTTGCCGCTACTTCTAATGTGGCCACGGCCATATCGACTTGTACCGTATCATTCCCCAGCACCTGTTTTAGTATGGGGCTTAGCAAAGGGTAATGGGTACATCCTAAGATAAGGACGTCCAGGGGATTATGCTGCCAGTCTTTTAGGCAATCTTCTACGATTTGGACGGCAGCTGCATTATCGGTCAAGCCCTTTTCTATCAGGGGTACAAATAAAGGGCATGCCTTGGCCTCAATCACTAAATGGGGATTTTTTTCTTTAAGGGTCCGTTGAAAGAATCCGCTTTTAATTGTGGCTTCGGTGGCGATGACCCCGACTCGCTTTTTATTTTGGGTTTTGCATAAATCCAGACAAGCATCTATCCCGGGGCGCACCACGTCGATGATGGGCAGGTCAAATTCTTTCCAAAGATCCTCCATGACATTGGAACTGATGGTCCCGCAGGCGGCGATAACCGCCTTTACTCCTTTTTCTTGTAAAAAGCTGATGATCTGACGTCCATACATGCGTATGGTATCCGCATTTTTATCGCCGTAAGGTACCCGTGCCGTATCCCCTACATATATAAATGATTCCTTAGGCAGCGCTTTGGCCATGGCATTGACCACCGTAAGCCCGCCCAATCCGGAATCAAATATCCCTATCGGTCTATCGTCACCCATGGCTACCTCATTGCAGTGCTAATCAAAAAATCCAGCAATTCTGCTTGAGACACGCCGCTGGCCTCCCACACCATGGAAAACATGCTGATCCCTGTAAAACCGGGGAAGGTATTGATCTCATTAAAAATGACTTTATTGTCTTCGTCTAAAAAAAAGTCTACCCGAGCCAGGCCGCTGCCGTCTACGGCTCTAAATATATCGGCGGACATTTGGCGGGCCAATTCGGCTATATCCTCGGGGATAGGGGCCGGGACAATGGTTTTGGATTCCACGTTATGATATTTGGCGTCATAATCGTAAAATTCTGCCGCGGATACGATTTCTCCTGGGACAGATACCTGGATATCCATGCCGCTTCCAAGTACGCCGCATTCGATTTCTCGGCCTTTTATGGCCTTTTCTACGATAATTTTGTCAGAAAAAGTGGCGGCGATTTGTAAGCCTTGCAGCACTTCTTTTTTGTTGGTCGCTTTCGTGATGCCGATGGAAGAGCCGGCATTTGCAGGCTTAATAAAACAAGGATAGCCTATATGATAGCGTATCTTTTTGGTGACTTCGTCTAAATAGTCTAGTTCGTACCTGGAAACCACTAAATATTTGGCCTGGGGTAAACCGGCGTGACCGGCGATGATCTTGGTAAAGACCTTATCCATACACACCGCCGAAGATAGTACCCCACATCCCACACAGGGGATATTGGCCAAAGCGCATAAACCTTGTATGGTACCGTCTTCCCCGTTTTCCCCATGAAGCACAGGAAAAACCACATCTACCGGTAAAGTTTTTACTTTGTCGCCGACGATACGCAAAAGCCCGCGATTGACTCTGTCCGGGCTCAGTATGGCAGGGGTTCCAAATTTTTCCCAGGCAACATTTTTTATGTGATCGATGGTGCCGTCATACAGCAGCCATTTGCCTTCTCTGGTGATATATACGGGGATCACGTGATATTTTTCTTCGGACAGATGTTTAATGACTGTATCCGCCGATATTTTAGAAATTTCATGTTCCGGAGATGCGCCGCCAAATAGTACCAATACATTTTTTTTATCCATATTCATATCCTTTCATGTGCCTTGCATTTTCTGTAATTATATGTTTGATAAACGTAAAGAGAAACGGGGGTAATAACACTAAACCATATTATCACATAAGATGTACTGAGGTGTTGTCTATGTTAAAAGAAATTTCCATCCAAAAGGCTCAGTGGGCCTTGGCCAATAACCAGGATATACAATTGATTGATGTACGGACAGTGGCCGAGTACCGGCAAGGCCACATTTCCGGCAGTATCAATATCCCTCTGGCTCATATCCGAAACTGTCGTATACCCAAAAACAAACCCATTTTTGTGTGCTGCAAAAGCGGGGGCCGTTCCCTTCAAGCCAAAGATGCACTTATTGCTATGGGATATGCCGATGTAACGGATATCGGAAGCATCGATAGCTGGAAGCTGGTAAGCGATTGACAATGAGCGGTGAGTCTGGCAAAATTGCAATAGCATTTTTCTAAGTACTGAATCATTATACGGCAACTGAGGAAAATTTCCAGTAGAAATTATTTTTAAAGAGGGTGCTATGCGATATCTTCAGGATTTAAAAGAAAACGAGCGTATTATTGAACACTATCTGTGTAAACAGAAGCAGTCCCTAAAAACCAGGGGTGGCAAGACGTACTATTCTCTAAAGCTGCAGGATAAAACGGCAGTGGTGGACGCGAAGGTATGGGAACTTCACAGCGATATCGGTGACTTTGAAGAAAACGATATGATTAAGGTCGACGGCACGGTGCTTTTGTACAATAACGAGCCTCAGATTAAGGTCAACCGTATCCGCAGAAGCCTGGAAGGGGAATACGAGGCCGGGGAATTTATCCCTCGGACAGAAAAGAATATAGACGAACTGTACGGTCAATTACTGGAGTTTATTAATTCCGTTCAGGAGCCTTATTTGCGTCAACTGCTGGAGCGGATTATTATTGGCAATAAGGTCATAGCCGGAGCAATCACTTCCCACTCCGCCGCTAAACACATGCATCACAGCTATTTAGGCGGGCTGTTGGAACATATCGTGTCCGTAGCGGAAATTTGCGATTTTATGAGTGGTCGATATAAATATGTTAACCGGGATTTGCTGATTGTAGTGGCTATCCTCCATGATATCGCCAAAATATTTGAGCTGTCCCCCATGCCCGCCAATGCCTATACCGACGATGGGCAGATGCTGGGGCATATTTACATGGGAGCGGAGCTGGTAAATCAGGAATGCGCCCAAATACCGGGCTTTCCCCATGCATTGCAAAGCCTGATTAAACACGCCATTTTGGCCCATCATGGAGAATATGAATTTGGATCCCCAAAACTTCCCGCAACCATAGAGGCTTTTATTTTACACGCGGCAGACAATATGGACGCCAAAGCCAAAGTGTATGAGGAAGCCCTTGGGGCAGACGCCACACCGGGCCCTTGGGTAGGCTACCATAAACTGCTGGCCAGATATCTGCGCAATTCGGATTACAGTGATGGGTAAAAGGGTGGAAAAAACAATGGGGAAAGAAAAGGTAATGCAAAAAAATGAAGAGCTAAGCCTGACCATACATGACCTACACGCCAATGGACATGGGGTAGGAAAGGGGACTTCGGGCATTGCCGTATTTGTCCCCGAGGCATTGCCCGGGGATAAACTGCGGGTCAAGATACTGAAAGTAAAAAAACAATATGCCTATGGAAAAATAATCGAAGTCATCCAGCCATCCCCTGAGCGCCTGCCTAAAAATGACGAAGGCATCTGCCAAGTGGCGGGACAATGCGGAGGCTGTCAGTTTCAGCGCTACCAATATTCTGCCCAGCTGGCCTTTAAAGAAAAATGTGTAAAAGACGCTTTAGTGCGGATCGGTAACTGCGAAAACCCGCCTATGGCGTCTATTTTAGGTATGGACAAGCCGTATCATTATCGCAATAAGGCTCAATTTCCCGTAGGCAGTGAAAAAGGCAAGCCAATCATTGGCTTTTACGCCCCCCGGAGCCACCGGATTGTACCCACATCCGATTGCAATATCCAGCATCCGGTATGTGCGGAGATTCTCCATACCGTAAAAAATCTATTGGAACAATATCCGATTTCGATATATAACGAAGAAACCCATCAGGGGCTACTGCGCCATATAGTGGTGCGAGTGGGCTTTAACACCGGGGAAGTGATGGTGATTTTTGTGCTTAACGGCAGTATGCTTCCCCATGCCAAAAATATAAAGGCGGCCTTACCCGACTATACTTTGGTGATCAATGAAAATACGGCCAAAACCAATGTCATCCTTGGCCCGGCATTTACGACCCTGCAAGGCAGCGGCTACATCCACGAAGAGCTTGGAAATATCCGATACCGCATATCTCCCGGTGCATTTTTTCAGGTAAACCCGGTACAGACCAAAGTGATGTACGATGTGGTTGCAGCCCATTTGAACGGCGGAGAAAACGTGATCGATGCCTATTCCGGCATAGGAGGCATTGCCCTGTATGTTGCCGGAAAGGCAAAAAATGTAATCGCCGTTGAATCGGTAGAAGCGGCGGTTAATGATGGCATATACAATGCGGTGTTAAACAATATAGACAATGTCCGATTCTCATGCGGTACCGCGGAAGAGCTGGTTCCGGATTTATTAAATCAAGGAGAAAGTCCCGATGTGCTGATTTTGGATCCGCCCCGCAAGGGCTGCGACGGAAGACTGCCGGAAGCGGCGATTGCCGCACAGATACCGAAGATCATTTATGTCTCATGTGATCCGGCTACTTTGGCAAGGGATGTCAAGCAGTTTACGGAGGCAGGATATAAACTGAAGGAAGTACAGCCTGTGGATTTGTTTCCGATGACGGGGCATGTGGAGACGGTGGTATTGCTTGAGAGGGAGAAGGCACTGAGTTTTTCTTGAAGGGCCTGAGGCGTTGATGAACAATTTACGCAAATATTTAGAATTGTGTTTATCCGGCCTAAAAAAGCTTTTTGCAGGCCTTTTGGTGATGTCGGCTGTTATTGCGGTTTTTATCATTATCATCGCAATCATGTATCCGGGTTTGGTTGATTATACCTTGGATGCGGCAGGTGTTTGGCTTGAGATTGTCTTGGTAATCGTAAGTTTGCTGGCCGTTTTTTTGGTGATTGGATCAGTGGGTACATTCATATTAATGCCTATCTTAATGCCTATCGGGAAGGATTCTAAAAGCGCTCGGCAAAAAGGCGTTGATCTTTCTAAAAAGCCTCGTGAACATGCTCAAGAGGGGTTTGTAAAAAGATTTCGTCGTTATTTTTGGCGGGGTATGATTTGGGGAAACTTAACCGTTATCGCTATCATTATTGTGACTATAGGCATACGCCACTTTACGGGAGTCGGACTGGCTGATTTGATACTGCTTGCCTTAGATGGGATGTCGGATACTATCGGATTGATCGCGCATTTGCTACCCGCTGTTTTGCCGATCATTATGATCGCGTTGGCCATATTTTTTTTGTTCCGGATACGAGCTCAAAAAAACTTTTGGAAAAAAGACCCCGCCGAGCGTATTAATATTTTGGAAAAGCAATTTGAAAAGGGTAAATTCGCCAAGGATGACGCAATATATTACTCTAACTTATCTGTCTCTTATTATGATAACGGGGATTGTGAACAAGCACTAAATCTGGCTTTACACGCCAAATCTTTGTTGAAAGTGGGCAAAGAAAATGAATTAATAAACAATCTTGTTGAAGCAAATATAGCCGCTTATATGGTCGAGCTTGGCCGATTGACAGAAGCAGCAGAAATTTTAACACGTTTGGATAATGTTCATGGTATGCACAATGCTAACAAGTTAAATGTGAAATGCAATCTGGCAAGGCTTGCGCTAATGCAGGGCGACATCCGGTTGGCAAGTGCTTTTGCAGATGAAGCAAGCCGGCTGGGAAAAAAGATAAAAGATAATTGGTCCGCAGATTTGATGCAAGCCGAGATAGCTTTTGCAAAAGGGGATGTGGATTTGGCAAGAGAGAAGGCAAAAAGGCTAGTAAATCGCGTGACTAATAAGTATGCGCTTGATCGGATGGGTAGGTTGTTGTAAATGTTAGGGGCCGGTGCTTTTGGGCGAAAATATAAAGTACCGCGGTGCCGTATTCAGATACTCGCGATACGCCTCTCCATATTTTGCAATACAAAATCTCTCCTGTGCCACCATTGAGGGGTACAGTAAACATAATTGCAATGCCCCGGATATGATAACTACTGGGCTACTAAGCATTAAGCCAATACCCATAATCATTGTGCATGTAAAAACTTGCTGTGGGTGCCGGCTTATTTTGTATATGCCCTTTGTAACCGGCGTATCGGGTTTGGTTGTGGCGTATGTATATAGTGCAAAGCAGATGCAGGCTAAGGAAATCGAGTACAACGCTAGGCCTGCTGCAAATGTTAGCCCTCCGACAATTGGCAAAAAGCAGGACAACAGCATGGTCAGGTTAAGCATGAGGGCATAAATGATCGATAATATTTTTTCCGGTTTGCTTGTAAATTCGGGCAATGTGAGCAATCTGCGGGTGTAATGTTTGGGGTACAGTTTCATTAATATTATGTTTATGAGTCCAAAGAGGGCTACAAAAATCCATCCGTAAAAAATGCCTATCCCAAGTTCCATTCCCATATTGGCTAATCTCCTTTAAAAAATACTCATTTACCCCGCACCGTCACTTTGGCATGTATTATTTTCTTCAAATCCAAAAGCTGTTCTTCATTCAGCACTCGAAACTCTATCCAGCCCCCACTGGCACAGGGTGATTTATCCGCCCACACCTCTTTTGCGTAGGCACCCAGTTCGTCATAAATTGTAGCTACTGCCTTGTCTGAAATTTGGAAAAGTGCTGCAAACCCGCCGTTCTCGGCAAACACATCGCAAATATGCTTGCTTTTTATGCTATATTTTGTGCTCCAACCATATTTATTTCCATAGGGAAAGCGAATCTGCCGCGAGGCCTGAAAGTTATCTTCCATATATTTGTCCAAAGCCAGCCACAGGGGACCGCTTTCTCCGCTATAACGGATTAAATCATCAAAAGTTGGGACTTCTTGCTTGTTTAGCATTCTCTCGTACATTGGTTAACACCTCCGGGAATGTATTTTTTGGTTTCGCTCTATCACGGGCTTTGAGCGCTCTTGTCGATATGGTCAAAAGCGCTCACGTCCGCTAATTACGGGAATTAATTTGCTTTTGGTGATTTGGTCAAACCTTTTTTGGCTATATTACGTGTGTCAGTCCGCTTAGAGTATTTCGATTCAAAAGCTAGTTTCCAAAATGGTTTAGCAGTTCACAAATTTCTTGGGCTATGTAATCTGGAAAAATATCGCTGTTAGATATTTTTATCGTTGTTTTTGTTTATTGGTATTGTGGGTATTTGTTTTTTAATAAATATGCTATATTACAGCCAACATGTAAAGTAATGAGGTGCTTGTAAGCGCCGTAATTTAAGATGTCTTTACCATCTGCTATAAATGTGGGGACGGTGTGATATACGCATCAATATCTGTCATGAGGTGATCTCCGCCTATTCGTTTGCTTCAGGATACCTGCATTTACCCCATTCATCATCTGCTTCTTTTTGGATTGCCCCAAATGATATACTTTTATCATCTGCTCCGAGTTCAACATATCCTTTTGCCAAATCTTCCGTTGTAACTTCTAATAATTCCATAAATTGCGACCAAGCAAAAGAATGCTGTGGGTTGCTTTTGTCATTTCCATATACACAATCTAATAATGTTTCTATCATTTGATCCATTCCAAATAACTTTATGTGTAACAGCTCATGTATAATGACAGCTTCAGTGTTTTTATGCTTAGGGTTATAGCTGTTTAATAACAATATGGCGCTTTTAGCAGCCTGGTCGATTTTTATATCACCTGTTTTACGCCACTCTTTGGTGACTAATTCTAATTTTATGTCCCAATCTTTCAAGCGAAGGATTTTTTGCCATTTCTCTAAAAGCAATGTTAGTTCGTTTTCATTAAACATAATTTTACCTCACTCGCTCCTTAAGATACGCCATGCGTTTATAAACATAACCACAATTCTCATAAAGCTTTTGCGCATTCAAATTATTTAGCCCTGTTTTCACAATAATTTCAGGCACATTGTTTTGGATAAATTCTAACTCCAGACGTTTGATTAGCTTGGTGGCTATACCTTTTCTCCGATACCCCTCACTGACAAACAATTCAGTGATTTCACACTGCAAACGGGTATAACAAATGGATGAGTACAATTGACCACAAATGAACCCTACAGCTTTTTCATTATGAACCGCGACAAAAACAAGTTCACCTTTATTGTTTTCCAGCGACGCCTGCATCAATTCAATCGTACCACAATCAACATCGTTAAGCTCAAGGTTCATTTTATGAATATAAGGTACGTCCTGGGTTTGTGCTTTTCTGATAACAATATCCATGTTTTATCCTCTGGCAAATAATATCACTTCACTGCGTCCAAAATAAAAAGCGAGTATAGGCTCTCTTTCCCTCTATGAACTTTACTATCATGATAAAATGTTTCGATACTGGCGCTTTTAAACCCAACTTTTTGCGTTAACCCAATAAGCTTTTCATGTTCAAACCCATTATGCCCGTCAAAATCCGGATATTTTGCATGAAAGCTCCCGTCTTCTGCATTAATATCAACTATAAGCAAATGCCCACCGTCATTTAACAGGTCATAAAAATGGCGCAAAGCAGTTTCTGTATCCTGGATATGGTGAAGCACCAACGATGAAAAAATATAATCGACTTTAAGCAATTCGTCCATGTTTGTAACTTCCATTAAATCACAACATATTGCAGAAACCATCGGATTACCTAGCTTTTCAAGCTTTTGCTCCACTTGATTTATCATTTCTACAGACGAATCCAGCAATAGCAATGTGCTAAAATCGTCAGTCAGTTGAAGCCCTATAAGCCCCGTACCACAACCATACTCCATTGCAGATTTTTTACATCCCCCTACAATATACGAGCGGATTTTATCCGAGATTGTTTTGGCTCTGTGGATTCTTCTGTCTGTATCAAAATCCTTTGCCATTGCATCAAAATTTTCCAATGTGTATCCTCCGACACTATGAAGAAAAATTAAAATCTTGCATTATTATACAATTTCTTCATGGGGAGTTCAAGGTGAAGCGAATAAATGTGCGATGCATGTGTGCTTTGTGGATGTTTTTTAAAGTGTGATACGTTGATTAGCGTAAGATTATTTTATAGTAATGACACTGCCTTTAATATGATGTAATTTTATTGGCAAAGGCAGATTATAGGGGTATAATGTCAATAAAGGAGTGATAATATGAGTCAACAAATAAATGTTAATATTCGTATGGATAAAGATTTAAAAGAGAGTGCAGACGTTTTGTTTAATAGTATGGGACTTAACATGACAACCGCAATCAACACTTTTGTAAGGCAGTGTCTGAGAGAAGAGAGCATTCCTTTTCAAATAAAACCGTATAACGATTACAGAGCCAAAATTGAGTCTTCTCTGAGTCAAGCCAAGGAGGGAAAGTTAGTTTCATTCAATTTAGATGAGCTTGAGGCGTTAGAAGATATGGATATCGAAAAAGCCCGTGGATTTTTAGAAGCTCGGCGAAAGGAAGCAAGTTTATGAAAACTTCCTTTACAGACAAGGGTTTAGATGAGTATATGGCATGGCTTGAAAAAGACAAAAAGAAATTGAAAAAAATAAACGAACTCATTAAAAGTATTATTAGGGATGGATTATTAGGCGGAATTGGAAAGCCAGAGAAATTAAAGTGGATTGATGGTTACAGCAGGGAGATAGATAAGTTTAATAGGTTAGTTTATAGGATAGATAAACATAAAAACTTAGAAATAATTTCCTGTAAAGGACATCATGGCAATAAGTAAAGTAACTTTTCAATGTATAGTGAATTCGAATTAATTCACTATAAAATATCGGTGAACCCCGAGAAATTGACATGCCCCAAAAGCTATAGTATGCTTTTTCCCGAGAGAAAGCATAAATACAGCAATTCACCATATAATGCTTTCGATTGAATTTATTACCTAAATCCAGGAGGCACATTATGAAGAAAATCATTTCAACAGACAAAGCACCGGCGGCCATCGGCCCATATTCTCAGGCAACCGTTCACAACAGCACTATTTATATATCCGGTCAATTGCCCTTTGATCCCGCCACGGGGCAGCTGTCGGAGGGAGACATGACTCAGCAAACCCAACTGGTGATGAATAATATCGCCGCCATTGTAGAAGCGGCAGGCAGTAACATGGATAATATGCTAAAAACCACTATTTTACTTACCGATTTAGGCAATTTTGCCGAAGTAAACGCTGCCTATGAAAAATTCTTCCCAAATCAGCCTCCGGCCAGGGCTTGCTATCAAGTGGCGGCGCTTCCCAGAGGTGCCAGCATTGAAATTGAAGCGATTTGTGCACTGTGAAAGGCATAGACTCGGTGGATTTGTCCGATAAATTTAAACCCGGTTATGAACATGTAAAAGGAGGCCTTTTTGACACTGTCGAAAAGGCCGATGTGGGAAACGGCATAATAAAAATGATGAAAGACGGGGTGACGCTGCTATGTTGGGCAGACCCGTTTTTTCCCGAACCTTCCACACCGGAATTTATTAAAGAAACAGCCCACAAAGTAATAAATTCCGGGGAGGATATCCACTATACGATGCCCGTAGGGCGATTAAGCCTAAAAGAACGTATCGCCCAAAAGATGAATAAAAAAGGATATAACCTTGATCCCAGCAGAAATATTATCATCACTCCCGGTGCCGATGCGGGATTATTTTTTGCCATGTTCCCGTTTATTGCACCCGGTGATGAGGTATTGGTACACGATCCGAGCTATCCCAATAATTTTCAAAATGTAACGCTGATGGGCGGTACATTAGTAAGGGTGCCTCTTAAAAAGTCGGAGGGTTATGCCCTCAATGCGGATGAATTTGAAAAGCGGATCACTTCAAAAACCAAGATGGTTGTATTGACTAATCCCAACAATCCCACATCTACGGTGTTTAGGAAAAAAGAGATAGAGGACTTGTGCCGGATTATCGTAAAGCATGATCTAATACTGGTCGTTGACCAAGCTTTTGAGGATATACTGTACGATGGGCTGGAAATGACCGAGGCGGCCCTTTTACCCGGCATGTGGGAACGTACCCTGGTCGTCTGTTCAACTTCCAAAGGGATGGGTTTAAGCGGGTACAGGGTAGGCTATATTGTGGCCCAAGACGGCATCATGGATAAACTGTACGGTTCCGCTGTTGCGGTGATTGGTACATCCAATACATTGGCTCAGATATGTGCCGAGGCGGCTTATGAAAATGATGAATTTATAGACGCATACAAAGAGATATTTGACAGACGCCGCAAATATTTATATGAAAAAATGAACAGGGTACCGGGCGTATCGATGATTATGCCGGAGTCTTCGTTTTTGGCATGGGTGGATGTTTCCGCCCTTGGAGAGAGCGGAGAAGTTGTTCAATATCTGGCTAAAGAGGCAAAATGCCTGGTTAATGACGGAAATAATTACGGAGAACAAGGGGCGGGGCATATACGCATTGTCTTTGGATGTTTGAAGGATGATGATTTGTTGTTTGACGCGATAGGCCGGATAGCCGAAGCCCTTGGTAGATATTCAGAAAGGAGTACCCCATGATCCCTTTTAGTGAGAATTATCCCTATCCATCCCGGCGAAATGCGGTATACGGCAAGCGAGGCATGGTGGCTACGTCCCATCCCCTGGCGACAGAAGCCGGGATGGCCGTATTCCGCAAAGGCGGCAATGCCATTGATGCGGCGATAGCCACTGCGGCAGCCCTTAGTGTGGTAGACCCGGCGTCTACCGGGCCGGGGGGCGACATGTTTGCCATTGTACACACCGGTGGAAGGATATACGGCCTTAACGCTAGCGGTCACTCGGCAGAGATGTTTACGATGGACGAACTAAAGAAGCGAGGCCATGAAAGTATCCCCGGCACAGGCTGGGAACCTGTCACCGTTTCGGGTGGCGTGGCCGGTTGGGCGGCCCTGCGTAAGCGCTTCGGCAAACTGTCCATGGCGGAAATCGTGGCTCCTGCAGTGGAACTGGCCCAGGAGCATCCGATTAGCGTCGATTACGCCGATATAGTAAATATGTACATCAAACAGTATGGCGAAAAAAACGATCCGATCTACGATCCCTGGTTTGACCTTTTTGCACCGGATCGTCAGGAGCTGCGTGCCGGTCAGCTTGTATCCCTGAAGGAATTGGGCGAAAGCTTGGCAGAAATCGGTGCCACGGATGGGGAGAGCTTCTATCGCGGTGCCCTTGCCCGGGCGATGGCCGATTGGTCTGAAAAGAGTGGCGGATTGCTGCGCTACGACGATTTTGCCAGTTATCAACCCGAATGGGTTGACCCCGTCAGTATCAACTACCGAGGCTACGATGTGTGGGAGCTTCCGCCTAACGGGCAAGGCATAACACCACTGATTGCCCTTAACATTATGGAAGGTTTTGATCCGATTTCACATGCCGATGCCATGACTGTGCATCGTCAAATCGAATCGATGAAGCTGGCATTTTCGGATGCCTTTGCGTATATTGCCGATCCTAATTATATGACCGTAAAAGTCGAAGACTTGATCAGTAAGGAATATGCCGCCCGGCGCCGTAGTTTAATTGGCGAACGGGCTATCCTGCCTGAACCCGGAGACCCATATCGAGGCGGTACGGTTTATTTGTGTGCGGCCGACGGGGAAGGCAATATGATTTCGTTTATACAATCGGTAGCCATGTCTATGGGCGCAGGAGTTGTTGTACCCGGCACGGGCATATTAATGCAAAACCGGGGCTCAAACTTCCGCATGGATCCGAAACATCCCAATTGTGCGGGTCCGCGTAAGCGCGCGTTTAATACCATTATCCCGGGTTTTCTGACAAAGGACGGTCAGCCTGTGGGGCCGATGGGTGTGATGGGTGGCTTTATGCAACCTCAGGGGCATATGCAGGTGACTATGAATATGATTGATTATGGTATGAACCCTCAGGCCGCCTTGGATGCGCCCCGTTGGTTTTGGCAGCGGGAAAAAGTGGTACGTATAGAGCCGGGGTATTCGCCATTGGTGCTGGATTCTCTGACCGCACGGGGGCATGAGCTTGACCTGGAAGGCAAGGGCTTTGGTCGCGGTGGTATCATTGTTCGGGATAAAGATGGTGTGCTTTGCGGTGGCACAGAGCCTCGCGGTGGTGGGGCTATCGCGGCGTTTTAAAGGCAGCCGACTGCTTTTAGTGCAAAAATCAGTAAGACTCTGTATCCATTTATCTTCGTTTCGTGTATAATAAATTCGTGCTATTCTATCTATGTGTAGCGAATTAATTTCAAACGCGATAACGGAGGTGTTTCCTATGAAACAGAAGTATGTGCCGCTGGATAAGCGATCAAAGCGCCAGCAAAAGGAGTTTCATGCTTTACAGCGAAAAGGCTGGAATGAATTAAATCCGGTAACCAGAAAGACTACCAATCAAAAAATCTATAATCGAAAAAAATCCGAACGATGGCATGATCATGAGCCGCGTTCGGATTTTTTAATGGATGTTATGGTGAATTTACCCGTTTGGTTATAGTGAATGCGAATTAATTCACTATAGCTTGGACTTTCCTACTTTCTCTTCCTACTCTTGTGATTCTTTTTTGAAGCCTCTGTTGACGAAAATTTTTCTTGTAAGCTCTTTTTTTGTGAGCCTCTTTCTTTCAAATTCTTCCTTTGCCGAACCTTTCCCCGTGAACTCTTCTCTTGTGAACCTTTCCCGTGCGCTTCCTTTATCTGAGCCCCTTTTTTCTTCAATCCTTTCTCCTGCAAACCCGCCGACTTTGCCTTACCCGCCTTCACCGGCCTAATCAATGCTTTAGGATCATGACCGATTAAGTCCTTACGCCCCGCCTTAATCAGCGCCTTTTTAACAATTTCATAATTACCGGGCAGCTTGTACTGTATTAACGCCCGCTGGAGGCTCTTCTCCCTTTGGTTTTTAGGCACAAATACCTTTTTCATGGTACGGGGATCCAGTCCGGTATAATACATACATGTGGATAATGTCCCGGGAGTCGGATAAAAATCCTGCACCTGCTCCGGTATATGACCTATGCTTTGCAGATACTCTGCCAGGGCTATGGCATCATCCAGATTGCATCCGGGATGGCTGGACATGAGATAGGGCACCAAGTATTGATCTTTGTTTAGCTTTTTATTCATTTGTTCGAATTTAGCCGCAAATTTTTTATATTCATCAAAATCCGGCTTGCCCATCATGGACAGCACTTTTCCCGACACATGCTCGGGAGCCACCTTTAAACGCCCGCTGACATGATGGGCGCATAATTCCTGTAAAAATGCATCTCCTTTGGGGTCGTTAAGCATATAATCGTATCGGATGCCTGACCGTATAAACACTTTTTTGACTTTGGGGATCTCTCGTAACGCCTTTAGCAACTTGAGATAATCCTTGTGGTCAACCCGCAAATTTTTACAAGGTTTGGGAACCAGACACTGTCTTTTACAAGGGATTGGGGATTCTTTCTCCCATCGATCACAGGGAGAAGCCCTAAAATTGGCCGTGGGCCCGCCTACATCATGAATATAGCCTTTAAACATAGGATCGTGGGTAAAATGGGTAGCTTCCGCGATAATTGATTTATGGCTGCGGGATTGCACTGCTCTGCCTTGATGAAAGCTTAAAGCGCAAAAGTTGCAACTGCCAAAACACCCCCTGTTACTGATAATACTGAACTTGACTTCTTCAATAGCAGGTACGCCGCCTTCGCTTTTGTACATCGGGTGGTAATCCCGAGCATAGGGCAGGGCGTATACCCGGTCCAACTCTGCCCGGGTCAATGGCTTGGCGGGTTTATTTTGCACCACGTAGATATTTGGATATTCTTCCACCAATATTTTTGCCGTTAGGTAATCAGTATTTTCATATTGGGTCATAAAGCTTTTGGCATATATTTGCTTAGATGAAACGGTGGGTTCCTTGATGGCTTTAAAAGAAGGCAGCATGATGGGATCGTCCAAAAAGGAAATATCCTTTGTTTTAAACACCGTCCCCGGGATAAATGTGAGATGCTGCACTTCCAGGCCGCTTTCTAAGGCCTCTGCAATCTCTACGATCTGATTTTCTCCCATACTGTATACGATCAAATCCGCAGCAGAATCCAGCAAAATGGAGCGTCTGATGGCATTGTCCCAGTAATCATAATGGGCAAGCCTGCGTAAACTGGCTTCAATCCCTCCGATGATAATAGGGACATCTTTGTATACTTCCCGGATTTTATTTGAGTACACAATCGTTGCGCGGTTTGGCCGCCTGCCCAACTGGCCGCCGGGAGAATATGCATCGGCCTTGCGCTTATGCAACGATACGGAATAATGATTGACCATAGAGTCAATATTGCCGCCGGTCACCAAAAAAGCAAGCTTAGGCCTGCCAAACCGGGTAAAATCATCGGTGCTTTTCCAATCGGGCTGGGGCAAAATGGCTACGGTAAATCCCTTGGATTCCAGCAACCGGCCAATAATACTGACTCCAAATGACGGATGATCCACATAGGCGTCTCCGGTTACCAACACAAAGTCCACCTGACCGATGTCTTGCAATTCTTCTGCAGTTGTGGGCAAAAACGACATGATACTCAGTCTCCATTTCGGTAAGGTTTTTTTGTATAGGGGTAGAAGGATTGTAGAATGTGTGATGCCGCCTGTCAATCAAGATAAGTTTATTTTATGGCTCCAACCGAATAATATCTCTCGGAAACAAAGTGGCATGGCGTATATTTTGAAATCCAAGCAACTTTGCCGTAAAGCGCTCAAGGCCAAGGCCCAATCCCCCATGGGGCGGCAAACCGTATTTATGGGCCATCAGATAACTTGAAAAATCTTCCACACGCATACCCCGGGCCTGCATTTTTGCCACTTGGGCATTGTAGTCATGAATGCGCTGGCCGCCGGTGGTGATTTCCACACCCCTAAAAATCAGGTCAAAGCTTTCGGTGAGTTGGGGGTTTGCCTGAGAATCCATGGCATAAAACGGACGTTTTGATGATTTGTAATGAGTGACAAAAACAAAATCGCACCCTGTCCGTTTTTTTATAAGATCACTTAACAATTTTTCTTCTTCCGGTTCGAAATCCTCAAAATCGGTAATTTCCCGTTGATAGGCTTTTGAGATCATTTCTTTGGCTTCAGAAAATGTGATCGCGGGAATCTCGGTAAAGATCGGTATATTAACCTTTAATAGCGCCAATTCCTCAGCATAATATTCGCGAAGAAAGTCAAAGGTTTGGGACAACATTGCAGTTTCAAGTTTCATTACATCGTAAAAACTTTGGATAAAGCCCATTTCCAGGTCAACGCTTGTATATTCGTTAACATGGCGGGAAGTGTCGTGTTTTTCTGCCCTAAAAACCGGGGCAATTTCATATACACGTTCAAACACGCCCACCATGATTTGTTTATAAAATTGTGGGCTTTGGGTAAGATAAGCTTCTTTTCCAAAATAGTCAAGTTTGAAAATATTGGCCCCGCCTTCGGCTCCGCTAAATACAATTTTAGGTGAGTGAATTTCAGTAAATTGATTTTCGTCCAAAAATTTGCGAAGCCCACGGCATATTCCGGCTTGGATTTGAAATATGGCCCGCTCCTTGTTGTTGCGTAGTGTAATCGGGCGATAGTCGAGGAGTGTGTCTAAGGAGGCGACAACTTCTTTATTGTTGATTACAACAGGTGTTTCTTGTACAGGTGAGGACAGGCACTCAAAGGTGATAAGCCGGACTTCTATACCTGTGCGGCTGCGTTCATCCTTTATGACCTGACCGGAGATGACAACTGCCATATTGTCTTTAAGTTCGTTTAGTTCAAACTGAGAAAAATCTGTGCAATACACGCATTGTAAAGACGTTTTCATTGTTTTTAAGAGCACAAAAGCAAAGCCGGACATTTCCCGTATTTTATAAATGACTCCATGAATTTTAACGGTTTGCCCTATATGATTTTTCAATTCTTCAACCTCAACATGAGGGGAAGTGATAATGCCGTTGATTTTTTCCATAATTACTGACCTCCGTAGTTTATACGGCGAGTGTTTCGCCATATATAAAGTAAATGTTCATTACTGTACACGGAGCAGATCCATCCCGGCATAATCTGTATGCCGCATTTCATCACAACCTTTCAAATGTAGAGCATTAAAAATGCAAATAAAAAGCCACCGTATCCGGAAATTTTCTGAAAATTTACGGAATGGTGGCATAGAAAATAAAATAAAAAAAGGCCATGTCATTCATCCCATAAATACAAGACTGTTAGCACCTGCACCTATGGACAAACAGCAAAGCCGTTATTAGCTATAGGATGCAAGTGCTACATATCACCGTCACGGGTGTCATGGCTGGGATGAATATATAACAACATAAAAATACCTCGCATAATTACTTCTCGCAATTATTGATCTACATAATAATGGACTCACTATACTGTATACCCCGTCGCTTCTTTTGTCAAATTGGGCTATAGCTTGTCACCCTTTTTAGAACTTGTACATAGTATACATTGGGTACCCAAATAATATAAAAGGAGCGTATCGTTTATGGAAACAGAAAATCAATTTTCTATGGCACATTGGGAAAATTATCGTAAGGAATGGCAGGATCAGCAAGAAGAAGTACAAGAAGAAATGCAGGTTGAGGGCCAAGTAGAAGTACAAAAAGAAACTTACGAAGAAGCTCACGATGCAATGCTCGATCACCACCACAAATGCAAATGCCCCGATCCCCGGATCGAATTTGACCGTAAGGTAAAGGAAGGCATCGAAGATATACTGGAAGGTATACATGATGTCCGCCACGGATTGGCAAAGTTTATACTGCTTAAAGAACACGAAGGTAAAAAAGAAATCGCCGAAGGCCTAAAGGACATCAAAGAGGGCGTGGGCGATATTGAAAAAGCGCTGGATAATAAATGCCTGTTAAAGTATTCCAAGGGTGTCTGTGCAATTAAAGAAGGCATCCGGGATATAAAAGAAGGCCTGAAGGACGGTTTTGCAGGTTTGCGGGAGCTGTCCAGATGCGGCAACGGCGTAAAGGAAATACTGGAATGTCTTTGCGATATCGAAGAAGGCGTACAAGATATTTTGAAGGGCTTGCCCCATGTTGCCTTCAAAGATAATTGCAAAGCCATTAAGGTAATGAAAGAAGGCATCCGCGATATTAAAGAAGGCATTAAAGACATTAAGGAAGGCGTAGAAGATATAGAGGCCGGCCGGGTTCACGAAGGATTAAAGGATATCCGCGAGGGAATCAAGGATATCGAAGAAGGTATACATGATATTGAAAAAGGGCTCAGCGAACTGTGCTTTGAAGATGAGCGCAAGGAGATTAAGGAGATTGAAGAAGGCTTGAAAGATATCCGTGAGGGTTTGGAGGATATCCGTAAAGGCGTCAGAGAAATTCTTGAAAAAAGAGTTTGTGAAGGATTGGCATTAATCCGGGAAGGGCTCCAAGATATTGAAGAAGGTTTACAGGATGTTGAAAAAGGTGTAAAGGGCTTGTGTGGTTAGGCGCATAAGTTGATGTATAGTGAATTCGAATTCATTCACTGTAATAAAGCAGGCAGGAAGGACTCATCCTCCCTGCCTGTTTTTAGATCATTAGATAATTTCTTTAATGACCTCAATCAATCTTTTCATGTCGTCCGGATATACTTCCCCAATATTACCTATACGGAAGGTATCTGCCTGAGATATTTTGCCTGGATACAGTACGAAACCCTTTGATTTGACTGCTTCATAAAACCCCTTAAAACCAAATGTCTTATGAGGATATAAAAACGAAGTAATAATAGGGGATTGCAAATTATCCGGCAGCAGGGTTTCAAATCCAATCTCACGCATTCCGTTGATCAGGATGCGATGGTTTTCGCAATATCGTGTGTATCTTGCAGCAATGCCCCCCTCCGTTTCCAGTTCATCAAGGGCTTGGTAGAAAGCGCGGACCACATGGGTTGGCGAGGTGTAACGCCATTTGCCTGTTTTATCCATCTCTTTCCATTGTCCAACCAAATCCATGCAAAGGGAGCGGGAATTTCCGGCGCATTTTTCAAGTTCGTCTCTTTTAGCGATGACAAAACCAAAACCCGGCACACCTTGAATACATTTGTTGGAAGAACTCACAAGATAATCTATTCCCAGCTTGCCAAGATCCATGGGAATGCCGCCAAAACTGCTCATCGCGTCCACAATCAAAGCCTTGCCAAATCTTTTGACGACCTTGGAAAGCGCTTCTAATGGATTGAGCATGCCCGTTGTTGTTTCACAATGAACAAACGCCACATGCGTAAACTGTGGATCATTCTCCAAAATTTTTTCGAGTCTCTGTGCCGTTGGTGCCGTAGCTTCCCCTAAATCCACTTTTGTGTGTTCAATATTAAGCACTTGCGCCATCTGTGCCATACGGTCGCCGTAAGCTCCGTTGGTCAAAATAAGCAATTTTCCGTCTTTAGGGATGGCTGTGCCCAAACAAGCCTCAATGGCAAAGGAGCCGCTGCCTTGCATCAAAACAACGGTGTAGTTATTTGTATCTTCAGTTGCCAGCGCAGTTAAACGGTAACGGATATTTTGAACGATGGTTTCATTGTAGTCTGCGTCCCATGTACACCAATCTCGTAATAAGGCTGCACGCACCCCTTTTGATGTAGAAAGTGGGCCGGGTGTCAGCAATATATATGGATTATCGGGTATAAAATCAAGCATTGTTATTAGCCTCCTATGGTCGTGATGAGCTTTGGCAGCTCACAAATGCTGTCAATAACAAAATCTGCGCCGCTTGCGAAATATTTTTGTCTGGCCGCAGCAAACAATTCATTTTTACGGCCGGTGCCAAGGGATATAAATTCATTTTCTGTTAACCCGAGTACACTTGAGCCAATTATAACACCAACACTCAAGCACCCTGCTGCTTTGCCCTCTTGTATGTCAGCCTCGGTATCACCGATTTTTAATACCTCGCAGATAGTGGAGCACTCTAAGTGTTCAAGGTTACGCCATATCATGTTTGGATAAGGCCTACCTTTTCCGCCTACATCTTCCGGACACACAAGATAATCGGGAGTATAACCATTTTTCTTTGCAAGAGGCGCTACAACATCCATCATCTGGCGGGTATACCCTGTGGTAGAGCCAATCTTTATACCCATGGCTCGTACTTGTGCCACAACTTCCAATACATGAGGCAGCGGGTTTGCATAATTTGTTAATACACGAAACAAAGCCGGTTCAAATTTTTCATATATAGCATCAATATCCGCTTCCGTATGAGGTTTACCATGCTTCTTGACCCATTCGGCGGCAAGCTGTTTATTCGCAAGCATCATAGCAACATGGGTACGCTTGGCAAGGCCCATTGGTGCCCGGGTTTCGTCGGTTGTAGGGCTTATGCCATAAACTGCAAAGGCACTCATGAAGGCATCTACAGGGGCAAAACAGCCAAAATCAATAGTTGTTCCGGCCCAATCCAATATAATTGTTTTAATTTTCATGCTTCTCTCCTTTTGATTTTATATCTAATGAGGATCATTGTTAACTCATACAACAGACGAACTGTCACATTTACAATCAAAATCAGCAAGCTCATGGCGGCAGCTTGGGCAAAATCTCCTGCAGCCTGCATATGAGCTATGGAGATGGAGGCCACTCGAAATGCAGGGCTGTAAAGGAATACCAATGCAGAAATCGTCACCATCGAACTTACAAAATAATACATGAATATTTCAAGTATGGCCGGGAAGGAAAGGGGTACGCTAACACGATAAAACAGTTTCCAGCGAGGTATGCTCATACTGTCGGACACACTTTCAAATTCCTTATCCAATTTTTTTAAAGCGCCGGTTGCTGTCAGAAAGGGAACAGAGAAAAAACTTAACACATTGGCCATAACCAAAATACCTATGGTGCCATGGATGAAGTTTAATGGGTTTGTGGGAGTGTTGAAAAATAAGACGAATGATATACCAATGACCATTCCGGGTAGGGCCATGGGCAAAATGGACAGTAGTTTGCCGAATTTGGTTAAAAAAATGAAGCCGTTGATCTTTTCCATCATATAGGAGTATATGAACACAAAGACAGTACCAATGGCAGCAGTGATTAAACTCATGATTATTGAGTTAAAGAAACTGCCTATGCCTCCTTGAGCCGGATTAAACCGAAAATTGGCAAGGGTTAAAGTCATATTAAATGGATATAAGGTGGTAAAAGCCCCAAGTGCCAGTCCGCTGATCAGGGCAAAGAAACAGAGCGAGATGGCTGTGCAAAATAGAAAGAAAAAGATATCTCTGCCTTTACTGTTTTTTATGATTAAGCGGGTAGATTTTGCGCTCATTGCCCCCATGTTTGCGGTATTTGTCATACGATTGACGATAAAGGCTATGATGGCAGGCATTAGCAGCAAAGTACCTACAACTGCGCCCATGCTGAAATTGAATAGTCCCGCTATTTGGGTATGTAAATCCGTTGCCAGTACGCTGAAATTACCCCCAATGACCATGGGTGCGCCAAAATCAGTAAATGCAAGGGTAAAGCACACGAAAAAAGCGTTGATCAGGGTAAATTTAACTTCCGGCACAGTTATTTTCCAAAATCTTGTCAGTGGTTTTACTCCCATGGCCTCGGCGGCTTCATAGAGCCTGCCATCGGCATATTCAAGGGTTACGAAAAACATAAGAAATGCCTGTGGAAATGTGTAGATGATCTGGGATAAAATTAAACCGATTCTGCCATATAATTCTATCTCAAATCCCATACGGGTAATCACACCTTGCCGGCCAAACATGTAAATTAATCCTAATGCATGAACCACCGTAGGAATGAATATCGGTATGAGTGCAACATACCGAAAGAATGTCTTAAAACGTATGCGGGTTCTGGTGAGTGCGTAGGCATATAAAAATCCGAACGTAGTGCTGAAAAATGCGGTGACCAGCGAAATATCTATGGTGTTCCAAATCGACCTAAAAAGGGCGGGACTCCTGAAATATGCCTGATAGTTTGCCAGCCCGACAAATTCTCCCGTATTATTTTGAAATGCCCGAATGAACAGGGAAAAAAGTGGGAGTATCATAACGATGACCAAAACCGTAAGCATAAAACATAATGTGATGAGCTGCCCCGGATAAACACGTGAAAGTCGCTGTTTCATTACCTCTGTCATAAGGCTTTTTCTGCTGCATTAGCATAGCTGGTGAGGGAATTTTCGGGCAATCGCAGGAACATAGTAGCGCCTTCTCGCAGGTTCATTCCATCAAATTCTTGAGATGGAAGATCAATATAAACTTCTGCTTTGTCTCTCATTTGTCCGTTTATGCGCGTGAGCGGTCCTTTAAACTCTATGGCGGTTATGCGAGCGGTGTAGTCATGTTGTTCGTTGTAAGGGACTATATCAATTTTTTCCGGACGTATTGCTTTTGATCCGCCAGTGGTTTCAATGAAGTTCATTGAGCCGATGAAGCCAGCTACAAATGAAGTGGTGGGATTATTGTAAATTTCCCGTGGACTGCCGGATTGTTCAACAACGGAATTGTTCATGACGATGGCGCGATCTGCCATTGTTAAGGCTTCCTCTTGGTCGTGAGTAACCATGATAGTGGTAATGCCCAACTCTTTTTGGATTGCACGAATCTCGCCCCGCAGTTTGGTGCGTACCTTTGCATCCAAAGCCGAAAGGGGTTCGTCAAGCAATAAAAAAGATGGAGAAATGGCTATTGCCCGAGCCAGGGCGGTTCTTTGCTGCTGTCCTCCCGAAAGTTGGCGAGGATATTTATTGCGATGCTCCAGCAAGTCAACCATCCGCAAAACTTCCATAGCGCGTATTTCTAAAGCGTCTTTAGGGGCTTTTGACTTTTGCCGTAACCCAAACATGATATTGCCAATCACGGTCATATTGGGAAACAGGGCGTATGATTGAAACACAATACCGAAGTTTCGTTTGGCTGCAGGAAGATATGTAGCGTCCTGGCCATCAATGGTTATTTTGCCACTGCTGGATGTTTCAAGTCCTGCGATGATACGCAAGAGGGTTGTTTTTCCGCAGCCGCTTGGCCCGAGGATGCAAACCAATTCACCTTTTTCAACTTCGATATTTACATTATCCAACGCGTACTGATTGCCAAATTTTTTGGTTATATTCTCGACTTTCAAAAAACTCATGGACTTCCTCCTGAAAATACCTTCTAGTATTTTTCCTGTTAATATCTCTCTGCCCAGTGATCCAAAATTTCTGCGCGATTTTCCGCTATCCACACAAAATCATTTTCAATAAGCTGGTCTACAGGATTGCCTGCGTATCCGGCAATATTATCACCGCCGCCTGTTGCTATAATAGGGAAGCTTTCATTATAAAGGCTCATGGCTTCGTCGGAGATTGCCCAATCCAGAAATGTTTTTGCAGCAGGGTGAATACTGTCTTTTGCAATGAGCGCATTGGCCTCCATATCCCATCCGCTGCCTAGTGTGGGCCAGATAATCTCTACCGGCGCGCCTCTTTGTACTTGTAGGATACCTGCATAACCAAAACTGATGCCGATGACGGTTTCACCGGTAGCTGCCATAGTAGCCGGAGCAGAACCGGAATGGGTATATTGGCTGATATTTTCGTGCAGCCTATCAAAAAATGCCCAGCCGGCATCGGTATAGCGGTCAAAAAGCTGTAGAATGGCCGTGACAGTTAAAAACCCGGTTCCGGATGAAGCCGGATGAGGCATTACAATATGTCCGGCAAGCTCCGGGCGCAAAAGATCTTCGTAACATCGGATATCATCAATACTAAGTTCCAGCCGCTCAAGTTCGATTGTATTAACGATAAAAGCGGTTTCCCAGGCTGTAATGCCAACCCAAGCGGGTATTTCTTGCTCGTCTCTAAACATTGGAAGGATCCGCTCGAGTCCTTGTGGGGCGTATGGCTCAAGCATACTCATACTTTCAAGCACCATCATACTTGATGCGGCCGTTCCCCATACAATATCGGCTTGAGGATTATTAGACTCCGCAATGAGGCGAGCGGTGATAATGCCTGTTGAATCACGTACGATATTCACTGTAATATCGGGGTATCTGGTGTTAAATGCCTCTAAAAATTGGGTGACTAACTCACTTTCGATAGCCGTATAGACAGTTATGGTGCCGGACGTTGGGCTGGTTTCCTGATTGTTGCCGTTGGAACCACAGCCCGAAAACACCACGCTGTATAGTACAAACAGAACCACCACACAAATTAGTCGAATTTTCTGGCATCTTTCAATATGCATCATAGCCGCCTCCTCATTGATTTTGCTATATCTCACAAGGAGAATATTACAACAGGGTTATGTAAATGCACTATCGTAGTTATGTAAAATCTATGTAAGGTTTTGTAAGATGTTTCTCCGGTACTTTGACAACAGAAGTGTGGCAAACTATAATTTTTATCAAGCATAATAAGGTAGGTGAACCATATGAGAAAACAGATTTTTGTGGTTGAGGATGACTCCGCTTTGCGAGAGTTATATACATATGCATTAGAAAATGAGTTTGATTGCCGCTGTTTTAATGATGGCGGGTCTTTTTTTGAATCTGTCTCAAAAAATAGCCCGGACCTTGTTTTACTGGACATTATGCTTCCAGGTGAAGATGGTTTTGCTTTATTGTCAAGCTTAAAATCCGATAAAATGACGGCTCATATTCCGGTAATTATGGTTTCGGCAAAAGGTGAAGAGATTGCAAAAGTGAAAGGACTTAACCTGGGGGCAGATGATTATATAGCAAAGCCCTTTGGAATCTTGGAACTTATCGCACGTATTAAGGCTAATTTGCGAAAAAACGGAGGTTTGATAGAACATATCATATACAGGGATATATCCATTGATTTGGCTAAGCATCAAGTGTATGTGAAGGGCAACAAAATCCAAACAACACTCAAAGAATTTAATCTCCTGCACCTTTTTTGCAAGAACGCTGAAAAGGTACAGGAGCGGGAAAATATTTTTAATGCAGTATGGGGAGATAGCTTTATGGGTGAAACTCGTACGCTTGATATCCATATTAAAGAGTTGAGGAGGAAATTATCTGAAGCCGAGAGTGAAGCCGAAATCAAGACTATTCGTGGTGTGGGGTACATGCTGATATGAGAAAGCGTCTTTACATATATACAATCATCATACTGTTTATTGGTATTTTGGTTTTTTTTGCAGCTTCCGTCTTGATAACCCACAGAAACAACCTGAATATCGCAAAGAGTACGGTCATCGAGATCACGCAAATTTTTGCAGGACTATTTGATGATGAGGTTGATTTAACAAAATTTGTAAACGCAGCTGATATCACAAGGATTACTGTCATCTCTTCCGAGGGGAAAGTGCTGGCAGACAGTCGCCCTGCTGATAGCCAACTGGTTGAAAATTATCTGGATCGTCCCGAAATTCAGGCTGCGGCAAGTGGTTTTCCCAAGGTATTCCATCGCCATTCTCAAACCCACAGTACAGACTTTATCTACTACGCCCTTAAAGTAAACACTGCAGATGGTTTTATCTTTGTGCGTGTTTCGATGCCTTCATCTCAAATTGAGGCTTATTTATTGCAATCAATCCCTCTTTTGCTTGCTTTGTTTATTGCATTTGCGTCTGCTTGTTTTTTCTTAGTACAAAGTACGACCAAGCGGATTTTGAAACCCTTATACGCCGTGGAACAAAAGTTGAGGCTGCTGTCGAAAGGGCAATATTTCTCCGAAGCCACATCCGGCGATTATGAAGAAATCAATAAGATAACAAAGGAAATTGACAGCATTGCCCTTGTTTTGCAAAGTGGGATCACTGCCCTTCAGGACGAAAAAAGCAAGCTGGTATATATACTTAACAACATTAGCGACGGACTTTTTGTAGTCGATGGATATATGGATATTGCAGGCATTAACTCGGTTGCCCTTAATATTTTTGGAGCCAAGCCTGATGTTGAAGGCAGTGCAGTAAGCAATCTGACATCTGATACAACACTGATCACGGCAATAATAGATAGCATTAATCACTCCAAAGGTACTTTGCTAGAATTAATTTTAGATAAAAAAGCTTATTTGGTTACGGTAAAACGCCTTTCGGATACGGAGCTGACCATGGTGATGCTGGCAGATATCACCGAAAGACATGACAACGCCAAACGACGGGAAGAATTTTTTGCCAACGCTTCTCATGAGCTAAAAACTCCCCTGACCGCCATTAAGGGCTTTAACGAATTGACTTTACTCAATAATAAAGATGAGGGAATCAGTAAGTACATTGACGGCATCACCCGCGAAACCAACCGTATGATGTCATTGATTGCCGACATGTTAAAATTATCTGAGCTTGAGAATATTCCCCAAATAGAGCCGGTACCCGTATCTCTTGCCGAGATTATTGGAGAGGTCAGCGAGGCTGTATCTACCACTTTTGAGGAAAAATCTATTGCTTTTGAAATCATCGGAAGTGCTGTTGTGAGTGCAGAACCCGGTCATATGTATGA
>Ga0131853_10001394_pt1 | contig 43341 bp, 25 predicted proteins | sample TergutLab28metaG_FD_92764 | JGI IMG/M metagenome (GOLD analysis project Ga0131853, IMG submission 92764) | Labiotermes labralis P1 segment gut microbial communities from Petit-Saut dam, French Guiana - Lab288 P1 (version 2) (version 2) | ecosystem: Host-associated > Arthropoda: Insects >...
TCGACATGTTTCGGGTACATACGCCCATCATCAGGAGCATTAGATGTTGAGTTGCAGCATATGGTTTTCTGCACCGAGTTTTTGGATGGGTGGTGGTCTTGAGAGCTGCTGCGTGGGTCGTGTTTACGGTGCGGATGGTGCCGTGCTCCTGATGATGGGCGTATATACCCGAAACATGTAGAGCCAAGAATACATCAATAAAATTACCTAGTTGCATCAAGTTGGCATTTCACTTTATTTCATAATATACAAGAAATCTCGCGTAAAATAACTTTTGGAACATAGTGTGACACAATTAGTTTGCAATATAAGTTTATAGCATGCGTCTCCAACCTTTTTACGGCCAAGGGCCACACCCATTGCTGTGGGATGGTTCGCGGGCCGCACGTGGAAATATTACAGTAAGTGGCATACATAACCGCCTAAATTACTGTGTACTTTTATGACACGTACACAATTTTCCTGTGACCGTGGGTCGTATAATACAATCAGGCGGGCTGCGGGTTTGAACTCACGGTCCATGGCTTGTAATCAATTTATCGGTTTCTAACCCTTCAAAGCCTAGTGATTTGCATACGTACCACCTGATTTAACGTTAAAACTACGCCTCCCATCCCTACAGGGTACCTGTACTATATTACTTACAAATCTTACAATAGACAGCCACTATTTTTTAACAGACTCTTCACCACCTGATATTTCTAAAAAAGGATGAGATGTTCTCTGTCAGATACGAGCTGAGTATAATGTATATTAGTTTCAGTCGTCGATGTCTAGTTGCTGAGCCCCAATTTCGATACCGGGCAAGGCCATTTGAGTTTTGTGGTGGACAAAAGTGAACTTCCAACAGTGGTTTCTCTTATTCCATAAGCCTAGTCATCTTCATTTACAGCTTACTTTTACCGGTGTAACAAAACTGGGGAAGCCTGGATATTATTTAAAAAGAAATGCCATTTCGGATGTCGCGAAGCATTGGACAGAAATGTACTGTCATATTTTATCACTAAAATTTATCAACCAATGAATGCACATATAATTTCACATAAAACACTTTTAAAACACTTTAAACACTCCGACGTGTTTCGATCTTGTCAGATCATCATAAGGGAGCTTAGTTCCTTGCTAAAGTTATATTATAGTATTCACAATTCAATTGGTATTTACAAACGAGGTGTTGTGGCAACATATCATGTTGTGTAGGAATGTGTTGTGGAGCAGTGGCTAGGTATGCGTCTTAGACGTCTAACAGCAGCCGGATCCGGCCGAAATGTTGGAGTTTTGTTAAAACAAATAGCTAATTTATATAAACGTATTTGTAATTCAATGACATGTAATTATGAAGCACAGCACAGCTATGTGTTTCTTTCTACATTTCATAGAATTCCTGGGATCGCATACAATTTGTATCTATCAACAGCACCAGACACAGGGGTTCCGGCCTATTCTGTGGACTTTTGTGGTTAACCTTCAAAAACAGTCCTGATATTATTTTGTGATGAAAATGTTAGCGTAACCTTTTCATTTAATCAGCGGAGCAGAAAAATTATTTCACACCGCTTTCCAAAAAGTCATCCGGCTGTAGATATAGGAAGTGCAGTAGAAAGGGCGGAGGAATACATTTCAACAAGATGTGTGTAGACTGGCAAATATATGGGGTCTAGACACACCGAGCAAAAGGGCAATACAGAAGACCACATGCTTTTAAGCCTCTACACTAAGGATACTTGCAACTGAGGCTGTAATTACTCTTATAAACATGAGGTCTTGAAAAACTGTGTAGCGACAAAGGAAACTCTCGTCTTTTCCATTTGGGCCACACTGAACACTGTGGGGGGGAGGGGGAATTCTAGCCCCTTCCTATAATAAAACTCCGATTCCTCGATCATTCAATTCACACAGTAGTAAATGTAGATAGACATTATTACCAGCTTTAACACTGAAAGAGACTGAAAATACACACACACACACACACACACACACATATATATATATATATATATATATATATACGCATAGGAGGAATATACCGGCTTTATATATTTGTATTCTTGACCCTTGAAGGTGAGGCTGATTGGTTGTCCCGAAAATTCAGTAAGACTTTACCACTACAAGCTGTGTAATAACCCTGAACAGCGCAGTTCTCAGTATAAAGCTTGTTTCGCGACAACGTTCTGCATTTTAAATAACAGTTGGCCCGAAGTTTTGTGGAAACTTGTGGGTCCCTATTCACAATGTATAGTACTCCTTGCGTTCATTACCCTAATAATAGCAACTGAAGATTATAACATATAAAGCTTTTTATTCTAGTGATTTCTCCTTAATGTTTTAGTTAGAACTTCTTTTTTCTGAATATTTTCAAATAACTCAATATATAGGGTATATAGGTTATATTTACAAAAGAAAATTAAATTTAATAAACTGTACTAAAATAAAACAGTTGTAGGTTTCAGTCAAGCACAACAATATGTTTTTATTTTTTGTTTTTCAATTGACAATATGTTTCGTCATCAAGTCAACTTTAGAGAACTTAGAATAAAGTGTATGTAGTGCAAATAACATTCATGTACTATGGGGTCCTATAGAACTTACAAACTGTCTTGAAATATTATAATAATACAAAATGGTTGGTTTTTAGGCTGTGATATATCAAAATAAATAACAAGAAAAACTTTTGAATGTATAATATATATTTAATTTTGTCCCAGCTTCCGACAAATGCATAGTATTAAACATTTTTATATATCACAGGCTAAAAAACATTCGTTTTAAATTATTTCAATACAGTTTGTAAGTTTTATAGAATCTCATATTACATGAATGCTATTTGTATTATAATACGCCTTATCCTATGTTCTGTAAAGATGACCTGATGATGGTCAATTGACCGAAAGTAGTTGCCAACGTAACAATAAAAATAACAACATATGTCGCTGTGTTTGACTGAAACCTGATGTTTACTATTTGTTTTCTTTTAGTTCAATAACAGAAAGGGGCTCCTCTGCCCCCCCCCCCCAAAAGTAACTTGTGCTTATTAACTAATCTGGAAGTAGCGACGGGCAGTAAACCTTCAGGATTCTCATTACGTAACACTTGATTCGCATGACGCAAAAATCAGTTACTTTACTACATAATACAAAATCGACATGTAACAAATGCTAATAATAATAAGCCTGTGAGTCGGAGGATTAGAAATTGGCGTGAAACAGTACCCTGCTTGCATATAAAATCGGGATTCAAATCCCACAATGACGATTTAATCCTAAAGAACGAATTCACAATCGGTTGTGTGCAATTTAGCATACATTTGGGACAATGTTGAAATTTTCTTTCATCTGCTGGTACCTAATCCCGGAACTGCCTGAAATATAGGCCTGCACACCAGCTGTCTATGCTTGGTCACCTGCTGCTATTAGAACGATTATAAATGTGATTGGCAAAATAATGTAATATTTTAGTGTTTTAAACAAAACTAATAAAGAGGTATAAAATAAATGTGGTAGTTATTCCACGGTTATATCTTTATGTGATTTTTAATGAAGATGATAAATGATGTTAAAATATTTACAAGAGGAAACTGTAAAATGCTCCAAAAAACTTACGCCATAACACAAAATACTTGTGCAGACTGTGAGAGATGAAAATGGAAATGTGAACACGCGATTCAAATTTACTCACACTATGAACTAAGCGACTCGTCACAATTATATAGGGATCATCAAATCAGAGGAAGTTCCATTCGGTGAGACATATAGCACAAACAGTGGACATAAATGCATAGAAATTTTCTGTAGAAAACCCTTTAGGAAAGAACCCACTTAGAAGACCTAAGTGTAGAAGGGAGAACAATGTTAAGATTGGTCCTGAATAAAAGATGAGTGGTGTTAATGTGCGGTTCTGACTGAACCATTTAGAGATAGGCTTGATTGAGAGGCAGATAATTTCTTGGCCAGTTGGTCGACCATCAGATTCTCAAATATGATTCAGATTCTTAGAGACAGATATGCAGTACCATTTAATTATATTCTTTAGATCTAATTTTCTTTCACGAAAGTCAAAACATTTTAAATTCAAATGATACAAAGTGTACTTTGGGAAACGTGCTTAATAATGATGTTATTAAAATTTATAGGGAACGAGGCGCTAAGTACACACTAATACAAGAACGCAGCAATGGAAGGAAGGAAATTCGTCGCAGGACGGTGGGAGGCAGAAAAGTGACAGCCACGAACTGCCAATCAAACTTCGGCCGTCCAAGTGGTAACGAGTCGCCAACCATCCTGCTCACTTTGTAGCTACATGAACAAAGAGTTTTAATTGTTCAAGGTGTGTTACTGTTGAATGTCAAGGACGGGAACCTGTTAAGCAGGAAACAAATGAAGCGACGTAGAAGGGCTCAGACAGCAGAAGAGCTGTGCAGCCAACGGCTCGTACTTGGAGCAGGAGACAGCCCACCCACGTAGCTGCACGTACCATACCACAACGTGAATCATAATCAGTTCACACGTACGTGGCCAGGACTCAGCCAAGAAAAAATTATTATACCAGGCAGGCAAGAAATTTCTTTAACCGTGCTATTGTACGACACTCTCTGTTGCTAAGGCTATAGATACACAGCGCAGGTGAGCATTCAGAGAGAAACCGATACCAGTGCCACACTTTAAGCCACAAATCCCACGTGAAGTGTGCTAAGACTGAACCAGAGTCCCCACGCCGAGAGGCCGACGATTAACTCTCCTTCAGCAACCAACATTAAGTGTACCCGTAAATTAATTTATACTTCTTCATCCACGGAGACCGACAAATCGTTAGAAACAATCTTATAACAAAGTAGAACAGCCATGCATCTTTCTTTCATTTCCCTGTTCACCCTTCCTTTTACTACTCCGTTCATCCTACACGTTTCCTTAGCCACAAAAGCAGTCGAGTGCCTGGCTACTGGGGTGCGGCAGTATGTTAAAGGACGTGGCAAAGAAGAGGCTTGGCTTATACACTCTCTTAGGGCTGAAATCCATTTATAATGTCTCCGCCTAATTATGAAACCTAGAAAGAGATAAAAGCACAACACACACTCTCACTCCTCTGTGGCTTGATCTCCCTTGCTAAGACAACGCCCTTCATCGGCTTACTTTCAACTGCTCTATGTACTAAACGCAGCCCCCAAAATTCTTCAGACTCTAAGAAGGAAACACTTAATAACGACAATCCTCGGAATTTTAAGCCGCATTTATTTCGAAATACGAGAATTTACAAGCCACACAACACTACCATGTCCATGTACTGTACATAAGTTACCTGTTTTCACGCGATGCGGGTAAAGAGGTAAAGAGGTAAAAAAATTTCCTTTTGATGATAAATATAAATATAGTAGAGGTTAGAATAATAGCTATCAACTTAACACAAAAATGCCTGTTTTTTAAGGAAATAATTCACTAAATGTTTTAAATTATAACTTTAGCAAGGAACAATATATGCTGTCTGAGGATGATCGTGTGATCAAAACATGTAGGAATATTTTAAATGTTTTAATGTAAATTTTAGACTTCTTAAATTATATATATGTATGTGTGTGTGTGTGTGTTGGTGTGTGTAATTAAATTAAACAACAATGTCTATTTTGAAAGCTGCCATTAACATGAAAAAATATTATAAATATATCGTCAGAAAATAACAATAAAACTTATAAGTTACACACCTCATTTCCTAATGTAGCGTACAGAGACTCTTATCAACAAAATGTTTAATGGTCAGAATTTTGTTTCATTATGTCTATGCCAGAAATTCGGAAAAGACATAAAACGTTACTTTCCCTCTCGACTTGACAATTAAGTTATTTACTGTATAACACTTGACACAGAATTTACTGTTGTTCGGTGCCGCCTAACTTCGAACCAGTGACAAGTCGCATCACAAAGTAAGCTACACGCTTCCTTTTTCCGACATACGTACAGTACAGTACAGCTCCTGTAGTGATAAGATAGTGTTTGAGAACATGGTGTTGAGGAGAATATTTGGACCTAGGAGGGACGAGGTAACGGAGGAATGGAGGTGATTGTATAACGAGGATCTGTACTCCTCACACAATATTGTGCGGGTGATAAAATCGAGAAGAATGAGATGGGCTGGGCATGTGGCGCGTATGGGTGATGAGAGGGGAGTGTATAGGGTCTTGGTGGGGAAACCGGAGGGAAAAAGACCACTGGGGAGACCTAGGCGTAGATGGGTGGATAATATTAGGATGGATCTCCAGGAGGTGGGATGTAGGGGTATGGACTGGATTGGGCTGGCCCAGGATAGGGACATGTGGCGGGAGCTTGTGAGTACGGTAATGAACCTTCGGGTTCCGTGAAATGCGGGGAATTTCTTGAATAGCTGCAAACCAGTTAGCTTCTCAAGAAGGACTCTGCACCATGGAGTAAGTAAGTAAATATACCTGAACTGGTACATTTAAAAAACTCTAATTTAAATTTAATATATCTCTGCTGTGTGATATTTAAAGTTCTAAAAGCAATGAAAATGAAACTTTCAATCAGCTGGGATATGACACCTTGTATATTGTATACACTTACTGACTCTTCGGAGGAGGCTCCTTCCTCTACCTGCAGGGTAGAACATGTAACATATTTGGGAGCAGCAAGCTCTTTCGAAAGGTTGGTGCTAGGTCCCTATCACCCGAAAGACGTCATAACCCAGAGACGTAATCAGAAATTTGTACAGGTCTTCACTTAAAGTACCCCTTAGTCTTTTCAGATTCAATGAAACTTGGAACTTTCACGCTAGTATTTTCGAAAAATATGCAATGTCAATTTTCGTGAAAATCCGTCCAGTGTGAGCCGAGTTTTTCCATGTGGCGGACAGAAGGATATGATGAAGCTAGTAGTCGCTTTTCGGAATTCTGCGAAAGCGCCTTAAAACTACAAAAATTCAGTGAATCTGCTATAAATAAAAGGAAGTTCACACACTTTACATTTCTTTCTAACGTGAGCGGTGCGAATGAATCTTCTTTTTACAAAACAAGAAATATTCCTGTCTGCATTTGGTTCAGTGAAACATCTGGTAGGGAAGAGCAATATGTGGATTTTACATACGGCCTAGTTCATTGTGGGGACCGCGGTAACACAGTGGGTAAAGTGCTGTGCTGGTCGCTGGTTCGATTCCAGTTAGTGTCAGTGGATTTTTCAACGACATAAAATCCTTCCGATCGCACTTTGGCCCTGGGTTCGACTCAGCCTCTAACACAAATGTGTACCAGGAGTATTTCCTAGGGGTAAAGACGGCTGGTGCGTAAGGCTGACAACCTTACCAACATCCTGTGCCGTTGTCACAAAATCTGGGAGCCTTAACTTCCTGGAACCCTCTGGGCTACTTCATACCTGTAACGGGACTGCTTTACCTACACTATACAGTTCGGCCTCAATATAGTATCCTGGAGATTTTAATTTACTAGATTACCGTCTAATTTAATTGTTTTAATTATAAATAGGAATTTAATTATATATTATTTTTAACTTTTACTGTAAACGAAATGGGATCCCATTGAGTGTTACTTCATTGTACCTTAATAATTTTCTTCATTGGCCTGAAGATGGCCGTTTACGGTCGAAACATATAACCGTAATGTGACCTAATTTTATATATTGTATCACTGTACTCATATATTGTTGTGTACTGACGGTATATAATACGCTATACAAAAAAGAAGGTAGAATTATTGAACGCTAAATCCCATACGACATGGCAAGTCCAGTGTGTCGTAAAGGAAAAGAAGAGGATATTTTAATAATATTTTATAATGGAAAATTACACTCTGGAACCCCACAAAACTAGCGAACTGTATACGTCAACACGAGGCGAATTGCAGATTAACGAGACTTGTGTCAAACAATTCACTTAAATACATATTTTTTCTACGATATTTGCATTTGGAAATATATTTATTCACTGCCAAATTACATGCGGGTACAAAGATTTATCTATACCAAGAATCGATTTTATTGAGATCCTAAATTTGTCAATTTGTAATTACGATAGACACTTCCACTGTCAGGTTGCAAACATGCCTATTAACATAACTCAAATTTACTTTAAAAAATGTTAAAATATCTTTCCTGTCTCCAAAACATTATGTTACAATATTACACTGAAATAATTATATTGTTCCACAGGATATAACGATATTTGGGTCAAGTTATGCAGTGTTTTCAATTTTAAGCCCTATTAAATAGTGACCCTTATAAGACATCAGACATGCAAGTGATAAACTGCAAGCGCACTTAATGAACCACGATTGACGCTGACAGTAGGTCACTGAAAATTGATACACAATGTAATGTCTCTCGGAAAAAAGGTTTAATTGCACAAAAGGACATAAAGAAACTCTAGGCTATATACATAAATTCGCTTTTGATTTAATAACTGAACTGACGAGGCAATTAGATTGCTTAGAAATAAATTCCTGTACACTTAACACACGTTAATTAGTTATTTGAATTCCTGGAATTGATCCATGTTGAGCCAGTATCAAGTTCCATTTTTTAAAGCTCTTACGTCAATGGCTGGAAGGAAAAATAAGAAGAACGAAATGTGCCGCTTCATTTGCTCAAAGTCCTCACGCTTATTTCTTTTTATCTTTGGCTTTTCTTAACAAGCAAATATTATTCCTTCACTGCGTGTGTTGCTGCTTCGGACGAATTATGGTCACACTAGAGAGAAATTCTAAAAGAAACGTGTTGGAACATTTACAGGAAATAAAATCGTACTTCTTCATAGACTTCTTCATTTTCTATTTCACATCACATATATTGGGAACAGTAAGAAGTGAATGTATGAAGACATACAAATGATTCTGAGTTGCAAACACAGTTACAGTTGCACTGTGTTTCATAACAAACACATCTCACCAAGAATAAACATTCCCTAAAACATAAAGCAGATGATTCAACTGTGATGTACTACGAAAGAAAATATCACAATTTATTGATAAATTCGGCTAAAACTTTTAACGGTAGATCGCTTGAACGAAATATGGCGTTGTGGTGTGAGATGGGCAAAGCATACGGAAAGTATGGAGGAGAAGAGAAACGCATACCGTGAGAACATCTGAAGGGAAGAAACCACTTGGAAAACCTAAATGTAAGCGGGAGTATAATATTAAATTGTTTGTTAAGAAAACTGAATAGGAGATCTTAGATTCGATGCATGTGTCAAAAAAACGCTAATAAAAATAAGGGTCTCCGGAAAGAAGGGAATTTCTTGACTGGATGAGGAACTAAAAGTTTAAGAAATATTCTAATCTATGGCATTACATAGTTACTCAGGATATGAAAAAGAGTGCTTAGTGACAGTGAGTTACATATTTCCCTCAAAGTCAATTAAACGGACAAGCCTGTACAGGTATAAAATTTAAGATATTATTATTATTATTATTACAATATGCATATATTCCGCACCCTTGAAAACACCCCAGTTTATTGAGCCTGTAACATAAGTGTTAAATACGTATAGAAAATACTACTTTCACATGCATCAGACTTCTAAAAATATTTGTTACATGCTTTTATTTCGTTCCGTACGCAACACAATGTCGCGTCTACAAAAGAAATTGTAGGAATGACAAATATGGTCGGAATGATAAAGCAGGAGTTCGGCAACCCGAATCCCCACGGTTTAGTTACGTGAACTGCATGCGACAAACCAACGGAATCAACAGAAGCGAAAGACGTTTGTGGAAAGTAATGTAGAACGGCAAGATTGCGACGTACATTCAGACCACAAAACAAACTGCATATTTAAAAAGGAACAAAGTGTTTGTGACGCGCCAGGACGGAAGTACATAACAATGTAAATTAAGTAAACCACATTCTGAATTACTCCTTTGCGATTTTGAAATGGAGGTGCTTCTGTTTTACAAACATCAGCACTTTACTGGGTTATCAGCCAGACGATGGGTCAGGGTCTGCATCACTCAAAGTCTGGCAACGATGTACAAGTGGACATCGCACAAGAACTGTAAATTTTCCACTGTTTATTCGTTGGCCATTCCAGCCAAATAACGGTGTAACGTGCTTGTTAGATTTCCGCAATTTTTAATTATATAAAGATGTACTAAAAAGAAGGTGAAGTAACCAAAATAGTAATAAGACCATGATCCATAGAAGTGGGAGTTATTGCGCAATATTTAGGGTTCTCACGGCGGTGTTGCTGTTGTGAAATAGGGACTTCGAAACGTCGGCAAATATTTTCAATTCGGCATGTCACATCCCAGAATTTTGGTTCTATCAAGCCATCAGCAGCAACCTCAAAGTGGGGACGCAGTCAGTCCTTGGTATGTCGGAAACCTTCACATCTTGACGCGGCTGTTTGCCCGAGGACATTTCGTTGGATGCTAGAGACTGTGGATGTTCAAATGGGAAATAAATGGCCCTCATTTTATGAGGCAGCATTACGTTCTGAGACAGTGCAAGGCGGCTGGAATTCACCCACACTTTAAAAAACTCCCACACTCGATTAAATAGTATAAACGTCACTGCAGGGCGAAGGATGCAAAGATCCGAACGCGCCTCAATTTGACGTTTTATGTACTTTGTATTGTAGAGTGGTCATTACACCCATCACAACTCCCGATATGGTTCCATTTAAATTATCCGATATTCTCTTATTATGCGCCCTCTTGATTCATGATTTGCACGTTATCTGCTGTCGGCTTCTCTCTGATGTTTCTCATTCTGTAATAGCCGAGTTTCAACATGCTTTATGTTGGTGAATATTTTCCAGTAAATAGGAAATTTATTAACTATGCTCCAGCGTTTCGTAGTTACAGGTCTCAGCTCTGGAGTCTTCTAATGCATGGCAGTGCACTGGTGTGTTTGCTACAGCGTACAGCGAGATGAAGCAGCAGGCTTACTGTTCGTGATTACAGCCGGCTCTATAACTTGGTACACTGCCAGTCGCTGTCAAATCCAATAACAGTCTTAGTACATAAATTATGCACCTCAAATATTTTATTCTGTCTTCATAAAATATTACTGGCCCATTTAATTTGTCACTGTGCTCTAGCACTAATCTACAAAAATATATGGGGAAAGGTAGGCAGAGCTCCATGTACTCTTAATCTCAGTACTACATTGAGTTCCAGTTGTCATCTATGAACTACTGTCCATTTGCTTCCGGGGAAATATCTCTGTAACTACTCAGAGAAGAGCCTGTTGGAAACACAGGGTCGTCTGGACATGGTGACTGCAGAAAAATCCCTGTCTATTTTATTAGTTTTTATTTATTTTTTCAAGTACGATCAGATTCATTCAAACTATAATGCATCCGACGATACAGTTATGTGAAAACGGGATCAAAAAGGATGTAAAAAAAGCGTTGGTTGCCTATTTTAATGTAATATATCCTAGTAAGGGCCTGAAGAAATTAAGTAAAATCCCAAAAACTCCAGTTCGGGAACCTGTTGTTCCTATCGATATTGCAAGAGGTCACATGTAAGGTATGTGGCTTAAGCGTTGCTCCTTGAGCCAAATGCCGAGGTAACGAGTATTGTCCTTACCATAGATCGTTCTCCGGAATTTCAAACCTGTTCCGTTACTAAACTGCCCTACCTGATACATTATTCCCAAGCCCGCCACATACATTAATAGTGACCTTAAAAACAAATGAATTATTAAAATATATTTAAGCTTAAGTTATTTCCTTCTTGGTTAACTGCACTTTCTTATCAGAATAACGTCCGAATGGAGGTTGTCTGTAAATGGCAAAAATATAAGCAAGGAAGCACACGAAGATTTTGTCAGACATTCAGAGAGAAAGCGACAGCTTGGAAGACTTAGGCGTAGATAGGAGTACAATATCAAAAATTATACTTAAAAAAAACAGTGTAGAAAGAAGTGGAGAGGATTCATTTGCATCAGAATATAGAAGAGCTTCTTCGAATAAGGAATCCGTGAAATTATAAGAATTTCCTAAGCAACTGCATAACTACTTTACTGGTCAGTTGAACGTGGCTTTATGTATTCAGACAGAGAAGGAAAATTTAACTGGGACAAAAAGAGAATAAAATAGCATTCTTCCATTCTCAGTTATTATGCAAGAAATTACCAATCCAGTTATAGCCTTCCTTCTTGTACTGTACCTAGGAAATCTCTTCCCTCCTTGACTAATGCAAAACTAATTTTTTCACACGATAAGTCCAACAGATCTCCATCCTTCTCCAGCACCACATTTCAAAACCTGCAAGGTATTTCTGATCAAATTTCCGAAGTGTCAATATTTCAGCACCATAATAATCTACAATCATAACGAATAGTTTTAATAGTTTCTTTCTGAAATTTAAGTTTAATTTGCTCGTGAAGAATCTTTCTTGTTGAATGCTGCTTTTGCCATGGCAGTCCTGGGTTAATGTCCCGTGTAGGCTACACATTGCATAATTTGTTATGAGGTTATACAACTAGTTGAAACATTCTACATTCTCCACTTCTTTTTGATCCATCATAATTTTGTGACAAAAATGAAAAATAAACTGAATCTCAAACTGTACCCAAATTTTATATCCCAATATCATCCAAGCGGGGAAGTCATATTTCTACTTCAAAATATATTTATACAAAAACCGCACAAACCTGGCAGATGAATTCTAAAAGATTCACAATCTTATTTCATTCCAGACATTTCTCTTGCTTTCCGCCTGGGATATTTTCCAAGAGGGTGGGGTATTCTATAGTATTTTAGCCATTCTTCAAGTCACTTCTTTACTTTATATCATTTATCATGCATTCTCTCTATCCTCCTTCCATACTCTCCCCTCCACCCAGTTTCTCCAGCAACTTTGTTGCTCATCTTTTCGTTCAATAACTCTGCATCCAAGATGGCCGCCCAGGACCGTTTCTCATTGGCTGAGAGAACTGGGTAACGTAATCAATCACTGTCCTAAGCTAAGTAAAAGAAAATGAAAGAATACGCAAATACGTTTTGGGCAGATTCTATATTGCCGATAATATTAAATTTTTTATGTATTTCCAAAAATTAGAAAGAAGCAATTATGTAATTAGTCACTCGTTTTATACTAGTATAGTGTTTTAGTACCATAAATTTGGTACCTATGTGTTTCCTAACTCCATTTCCATGTATGTCAGTTTTAATGTCTTCGTTAATTTATACCGTTTTTGCATATTGTCGAGACCTATGCTGAAAATATGGACTGAGAAAATACCACCAAGGAGCACTGAATTATATTACACCACCATTTTATTACTCAATTTGTCGCGGAGGGAAATGCAGCATTGGTCCGGCTCGTAAACCACTGCCATCTTGCGGGGAGAAGCAACAACTACTACAACCAGACACCAGTCTAAAAAAAAGCAAAAAAGGGGAGGCTAGGCGCACGCGTAAACTACTGGGAAGGGGAGACGCCATTGATCGCGTCATAAAAATAAATGGAGGAGTTACATTAATTAAACAACTTATAAATCACGAAAAAATTACGCAACGTTGAAACAGACCGAAAACGGCAAACATGACCATTATAATGAAAAGAAGAGTAGTATTTAAATGCAATAGGTTATTTGTATTCCGTGTTCTATTTATTAAAATACGCACTTAACTACAGGCATACCTACGAATTAATAATCAGGAGAAATTGGGTATTTCAGAAAAAATGCTAAAAATGCTGGAAAGACAGGGTCACTATCAGGCCCATACGTTTCATGACTTGTCATGAACAATGGGCAGTATATATTACACAAAATCTACAGTACTTTCACACCCTAAATATAATTATGAGCACAATTGTTCTGAATTTGACAAGCGTTACAGTTGCCTGTAGCCAAATACATTACGTGAATTCCCGCAGTACCGTAAGCAGACAGTGGTGCTTTACATTAATGAACTGTTGTATTGGTGGCGATGAAGTAAGTCGGGTTGCTGAATTCAACAGTAATAGTGCCAACGCATTCCAAGTTTTATTCCCTTTACATAAATTACTGTGAATGCTGGTGTGGGGCGAGGTTTTCCGCACCCGCCCAGACGGGGACTGGGTCGCACCCAGCCTCCTATACAATGAGCACCGGGTACTTTAAGGCGGTACAGTGGCCGGGTCGTAGCTTTGACCACCAAACGCCATCTAGCGCCGACGTGAAAGAAGGAGTACAGCTACATATATAATCCCCCCTTCGCTTTCGTTTACTGTTCTAGGGTGAATTTTACCTTTACCTTAACATAAATTACTTCTTTGTTTAATTATCGATGTTGATATGTCAGCATCCAAACAATTGTGAATACCTACGAAAACCGTTAATAAGTAGGCCTAACATTTATGTACTGGTAAAGGTAAAGTGATCTCGTTACAGGCCCGGTGTGGCCCAGAGGGTGGGTAGAGGTATAGCTCTACTCTTCCATGACCGCGGCACTAGAAGGTGGTGAGTGGTCAGCAGCACGCCCCGGCCGCACTTTACCAACGGGAAAGACCCGATACCCATTTAACAGGAGGCTGGATGGGCCCCAGAGCCAGTCTGGATGGGCGGAAAATCTCGTCCCCATCGGGATTCGATCCCGGACCTTCCAGCCTGTAGTCAGTCGCTATATCGACTGAGCTACCCGGCCCACCATTTATGTATTGAATCGCATCAATTTTCATTACACTCTTACAAAGAGACCATGAATTATGAAAATAAATTACCTCCTCTTTTCAATTCGTCAGAATTAAGTTCCTTCACCAACTCAAATCAGACAAAGGAATGTCATAAATTAAACCATTTACCTTATAAATAAAAAAGTAATATTGCAGATCAGTTCACAACGTTCATAAAATGTCTGTCCTTGTTCTATACTTCGTTCCATAAGGTATTGAACATATGCACGTATCATTCAAATAGAGGTTAATGGATAATGTTTTACTAACAGCTGAAAGTGCGTTCGACCGCTTGAAAGACTCAGTTTAACCTGCAGTACCACGTTTCATCAGGACCTGACGCAAAGATACACGGTTATAAAGGGGCAAGACGTCCTCACTCTACGTTCATCTTTTAAATTATGTATTTTAAAATGTGAAAGACCTATTGTACGGGTTTCAAGCCCAACGGAAGTATTTGGGGCATGGGTGCACAAGTTTTCCAAAAATCTATGGGGCACTTCATACTCCACGAGTTGACTTCACACCGCAAGTCAATGCAAACTAAAATGCAATGTAAAGTAAGTAGAACAATATTTGCAAATTGGCATATGTCAATATCGATTTCGTGAAGCAAGAGACTTTTACAATAAATAAACACTTTTCCAAGAACTTGGTCTCCGAACACAGATACTGTAAGAAAAACTAAAATCCTCAGCACGATGTCAGATGTATTTAAGAATATGTCATATCACAAAAAAAACGCCCACATTCTTGAAATAATTACACTAGTTTTGTTTAGGTCTATAAACACTATTATCAAAATTTGACGTTTTGTTGACCATGCATCTCAGTATATTCATCTCAGTATTTAACCAAATTGATGCACAAAATTTTGTTTCACAATAACTTTTATTTCATGCCTCTACATGTTTCGAGCACATGTGCTTATCATCAGGAGATCAAAATTGTATTACACAGCCTCTGGTATCATCACAACTACCACATGTGTTCGAAACATGTAGAGGCATGAAATAAAACTTATTGTTAAACAAAATTTTGTGCATCAAGTTGGTTAAATACTGGGATAACTATTAACAAAGTCAACGGTTATTTTAAAAACATTTCGTTTTATATCGTGTAATCAACGTCCATTCCCCACAGGCAGCTCCGTTCCATATGCAAGCATAGTTAGACATTTAAGTATGAATATAGACATGAGTTACACATAAGTGTGTGAGTACTGATGAGTATATGCAGGTCTGCAATATCGTCAGTAGCAGCCAGGGCGAGAAAATGTGCGTAACTATATGACTCTATACATAAGTTATATTCTTATTCACCAGTCGATTATGGAATCGTGTTTAAATATCGTAGAACACGACTGCTTGCTTCAGTCAGAGTTCTAAGAGTTAAAACTATTTCGTCGTTTGGTTTTGTGCAGAGAGACCGCGTCATGAACGTGTCTATGCAAGTAAAAGTACAGCTCCACGCATCCTTAACCTAGAAAGCTGGTGAAACTGAGTGTTCGCCCAGAAAAAGAACACCCGGTACTCACCGGATAGGAGACGCAATTGGCACCGGATTCGGTCTAGTCACGTTATTCGTGACGGGAGAACTGGTCTCACCCAGGAATCGAACCAGGGCTGAACCCGCTTTAGGTCACTTTACTAACAGCTAACTTACTCCATTGTTCTTCATTGTTGAATCCATGTATGAGACTACTTGTGAATTAAACAGTCTCTCTGATAGCCAGCATATTGACTGCGGTTTTTGGAGGCTTCGCGATTTATTACTGTCTTTACACAGCCGGTTACTTGTTTAAGTCATGAACCACATTATTTCAATTTAAACCCTCATACCCTCCTTCTAAAACTACCTTTTAACATCTTACCTAACTTCACAAACACGACTACATCGTCCAAGGTGAAGCTTCCTTTCAAAATTTTCTTACACAAGAACAATACCTAAACCTAATCGACGTGTCGAATTTTCAGTGTGATGAGTGAAAATCGAGAGTTATTACATGGCTATTACGTCTTGTGCTTACAAATTACTTGCAGTACTTACAAATGGTCTACATGAATACAGATCTACGTATATTTACCTACTCAGAATGAAGTTCGGATTTTAAATTTGTCTCAATAAACTGGATGTAATTTAAAGCAGTGAGATTTTAGAGATGAAGTTTGTTGATAAAAATAAATATTTACTGTTCACAATTAAAAGGTAAAGCAGTCCCATTACAGGCCTGGAGTGGCCCAGAGGGTTCCAGGAAATTAAGGTTCCCAGATTTCATAACAACGGCACAGGATTGTGGTAAGGTTGTCAGCTTTATGCACCGGCCGCCTTTACCCGCAGTAAATGCTCCTGGTAATCATTTCTGTTGGAGGCTGAGTCGACCCCGGGGCCATAGTTCGATCGGAAGGATTTTATGTCAATGAAAAATTCCAATGATACCAGCTGGGTCCCCGTGCTACACAATATGGTACATAAAATCAGGGGTACACAAATTTTCTAAAATTTGGAAGCCACTTCTAGATTCTTGGTGCCAGAACAGTGATAGAACGGAAGTTGCATATTGAAGACACACAATTCCAAAGTGACACGCGAAGCTGGCTGTTATCTGGCGCTTTCTGCTCCGCGTGTTTCAACTGATGCACATTTTTGTACGTAAGCAATGACGCTAAATATGCTGAAAATATCACGCGTCACCGTGAACACTGAATCGCCAGAGCAAGCAGGGATTGTGCATCCCTAAATAAAATTATTGTCGATGCTTAATAAATAGTGCACATTCATTTATTAAAGAACATATGTTTCAAGTGTCATGAAAATCTCAAGTAAACAGAGTGTGACCTAAATACAACGAAGCTGAATTATGGTAGTGGTTCGTTTGCACTGGTCTGTATACATAAGAGAAAGCTTGATAAAATCGGGTTCTCCCTAGCAGATGTTAAATCATTTTCCTATCTTGCAGACCTCATCACTAGCTGAGCCAACCACAAAAACTGAGAGGACACATAAATCGCCATCGGTGTCCAGCTTTTAACACAAAACAAAGCGACGTTCCCCTCTTCTCCTTACTGGGCCGCATGTTTTTCCCTTTTCGTGTCAAGTCAGGGTCGGCAAGTCTTTTTTACAAAAGGGAAGAAAAGAATTTAAAAAAAAGGCCAGATTCATGGCTTTGTATACTCCAACATGCAGGTTATTTCTTTCCTTTTCACAGTCCTTGTACAATTTGCTTTTCAACTTGAATGTTCCGCAAATGACAAGCGAACTCGTGTTAAACTATTTATAATTTATAATTTAAAGTTCAAGCAACGTGCATGACACATGTTCTTATATAACTGTAACAAATTACGTGAAAGTTTTATTAATACAACACGTGGTTCTACGAATTTAGTCTGCCTCGCAAGTTCCTGCTAATTATTGCAGTGCCAGTTCGAATTATTGTTTTCCTTTTTATACATAAAATTTGGCCGTAAAAACGTACAAAAAATATTGTATGATAGTAACAATGTAGTTGCATATACCATACCTTCACAACGCTCTCAGTTGTTTTCCTCAGTTACACACCTTAAAATTTTAAAGTATATCTGGAGAAGTCAGACTGACGTACGGCCAGGTTTAAATTCTACATTCTGCATTTCTCAACACAGTCTACAATTGAAATATGGTTCACAATAAATTCTTTCCTCCCTATATGGCCGAATGGTCTCTCTCTCTCTCTCTCTCTCTAAGGAAGCACATGGCGTTCTGTGTGACGAAGAAACTGGATCTTTACACATAATTTAATATAATTTTATTCTTCAATTGTCCATAAACATACGGAACTCTTCTGGTGATACCGACCAAGTTTGTTTAATTACCTCGAAAATTGTACAAAGTTTCTTTTCAGGACCTGCTTGCTGAGAAAACAAAAATGAGATAGCTCTAAATTTGGTAAAATCTCCGCAACAAAAATCAAGCACTTAAATTTTCTTAATCCCTGAAAAGCAAGTGATGTTAATATAAACTTCACCAAAGATTTGTTCCTTAAACTATGCTACTTCATTACGCAATATATGAACATGTTAGCCATTTCCAGTGATTTAGTACTCTGCCCAGAATCCACATGTTTCGACCACGAAATTTCATGTGTCTCAGGATGAACTCAGAGTCAAATGACATATCAAATTAGGTCCATAGCAAGTATAATCTGGATGTACGATAAAATCTGCAAGAACTAAGGAAAGATGAAAACACAATATTAAAATGTTCCTTATAAAAATGTTGTGTGAACTCGAAAGGGTGCCATTTTGCAGACACAATAATAAAATTTCATATATCTTAAAGGCAGAACAGTTTTTCTTGATTTGATCTAGTGTCAGCTTCTGACTGTTACTAATTCATGGACTAATTAGTTCATTTAAGCTTTGAAACAGCGTCAGTAGATATACTCGGTAACAGGCCTACAGCCGATCCCTGTTGCTTTACGATTGCTGGGATCGGGGTTCGAATCCCGCTGAGGACATGGATATTCGTCTCTTGTGTTTGTTATGTGTTGCATATTTAGCACTCTCTGCGAAGAGCCATCACTCGTTCTCAGGAGCACTAAAGGCTGTGCGTGTCGAACTGTGTGTGATATAGAGAACTCAACAATGAAGTGGCCTAGACCCGAGATGGGTTGTTGCGCCGCAGAGAAAATAGGTTTCTACCCAGTACGGCTTTCTTATACCTACATGAACAAGTAGTAAGATGTGAACATATCTAGGTGTATAAGAGCATTAACCTTCAAAAGGGCAGGTGTGGTTGTGGGGGAGGGGGGTTTTGTAAATAATACTCTAAAGGTTTTCGTTTATGATTTCTTCCGAATGCTGATTATCTTGTCAGATATCTTGTTTTCCTTCAATCTTTCCAAATTCCTGGAAAGTAAATTGAGACACTATCACTTCGTTCCGCTTCCGATGCAGGCAGTCATCATCCAAACATTCTACAGTATACAGCAGCTTCTTTGCAACCATAAAAAATATTTCGATTCATCACAGTCAAGGGACTCAGAAACAAAAAGCTCGAAGATATCACAAGGCAGATCTCAACAACGAACTTCATGGAGCAAAGTCCTGCTTGGTAAATCGACAGTTCCTCAGCCAGCCATTTGTCCTTATCTTGCGACAGATCAATCCAGTCCAAGACCTGATCAAAATTCTTGCAAGTAAATTTTAATATTATAATCCCACCTACGCTTGTATTTTCCGAGCTGACTCTTTCCCTCATAGTTCCCCGAAAAATATGCATTGTCTAAGCACTTGTCTACAGGCAGCCTGCAATTTTCAAAGGCCAAACATTTTGTTGAAAATATGACACTGTAGATGGAAGCCATGATGGAATAAAATAAGAATGGTGGGGCTCAGATGATGTTGGCAAGGTATGGAAGAATAATCTCTGGAGCAGCTGTAGGAATTTTAGTTGTGGAGGGAGAAAACTTTCACAACACAAAAAGTGGGAGGAGAGAAGAGAAAAACCGGCCCCCTAGAATAGAAAACAAACCTCATCCCTCTAAAGGCCACTAACGTGTGGTAGAGAAATAAATTACCACAACACAACTTCCTACTGTTGAGTATGTCACATTACTTCAAAATATAGATAGAATGGAAGACATATTTGTAGAAAAATATATCAGATCTAATGTAGAATTCTAAATTCGTGAATATGAAGAGAGGAATAACGTACGGCACACATCGGAAATTACGAAAGTAATTTTGTTTCACCCTATTGCAACAGAACCAGGGGTGTGATTTGGGTCGAGGTCGGCACAGAGGGTACATCAACTGATGACGTAGAAACATGGGAGTTACTGGGTTTGGAAAATGGCTTCCAAGTGTGTGTAAGTGTATTTATTTTTTTTATTACTTCTTTGTTTATGTACAAGTAAATATGTTGTTTCGAAAGTGTTCAAATCTCAGTCAAGACGGTATAACAGAAGTTGAAAACATGGTTTTTGCCATATATTTGACTTTTAATCTGTAATATTCTGGCACAGTATTTTATAAAAGTTTAACGAAAAACAATGTCTTATTTACCACGTCAAAAATGTCCTTAGTTGTTAAGGTTAATATAAATTTTTATTTGAATGTTAAAATTTACCTACATATTAAATTAATCCACTAGGTCCTTCAGTCTCTGAATATACGTGTATATAAGTTTACTATATGATAACCGAGTGTAAAATCCAACTAGATGCCACTTATTACTTTATTATGCTTATGTTAGGCTCAACATGTTTCGGGCACTATTATGCCCATCATCAGGAACTCAAGACGATATGTTGGTTAACACATAGGCCGTCTGGTTCTGGAGTTGCTGCTGGTTGGAAGTTAAGTGCAGGCAGGATGGATGAGTGTCCGGACCGAAAGCTCTAACAGCCTTCGGTCCGGACACTCATCCATACGCTGTACATGTCGTCCATAGTCTTACCTCCCTAAAGATGACAGGGATATATAGGGCCGAAACATGTAGCAGTTTATATAACGAATATAAACCATCTTACAATCACTTGGTAGTAAAGACTTTTGAACGCATTAAGTACAATATCAAATAAAAGGTTTTATATGTTTTAGACTTGTATTGTCACTTGTATGTTTGTAGGATGTAAGTAAATACATTAAACTGTTTCTGGACAGTTTCGTCGCTGCTTTTGTTGCTTTTATGTATGGAACGTGAACAATAAGCGTCTTATCTACTGCCGTTCATGGCCGTCCTTTTTATGGTTTGTTTACTTATAATTTTATAAGTGGTGGTTGATTTCAACCCAAACCAGAACACCGGCTCTCGTAACTAAATATTTAATTGCTTTCCTTAAATACTTCAGGTAAATATCGAAGTATTTCCTAGATTAGACCACGGCCACTTCATTCCAAATCCTTATAAAGCCTCTCTCCGTCAGTCACCCAACTATTCGGCACCATCTACTCAGATACTGACGTCATAAAATAAACAACAGCACACAGTGTCTTCTGAGACAAACTGGCCAGATTTCAAGAGCGTGTCCTAGGGGTCACTTGGGGCAGGAAGGGCGACTCAACGCCAATTTTGAGTAACGCGAGAGTGTAGTGCGATAAGGAATCTGGCAAGGAATATAGACTCAGTTCTCAACCCGTAATAATATCGAATTAAATTTTACAATAAATTCAAAATTTCCAAACTACAGGCCCTGCGACTTCATGCATACGGTAAGGCGTCGCTTCATTCAGTTCTACTAATTTTCATATTTCCTTTCTTTTTTTATGCCATCAGTGGCCATTATTATGCACTGTAACAATTACTGCCATGCTGCAGGTTTAGGGTTTAGTACAACATAGACTTCACGCAAACAGAGGAAGATATCTAATAGTTTTAATTCCGATGAACGGGGTGACCGCTCACTGATCCATTACTTCTGAACCAGCAAACTTTATAATTTTTTTTTAAGTTAGCTCATAACCTCTCCGCTACGTTGTATCCACAACCTAATTTTCGGCTGCAATAGGCACATCATCCAAAGTGGTGGTTCAACCTCTCGAAAGCTCCTGTAATGGAGCAGCTTTAAAACAACCCTTACACGTAATATCCTTAAAGAGAAGTTCTGTTGAAAACTACTTAGTATTAATTAACGTGCATTTTGATACGATCATAACTAAGAATTTATTGTGTTGTTACAATTTTTGCGTGGAAATTAAGCCTTACACTTGTAAATAATGTCAGACAGCTGTCAACTCGAACAAATAACGGTTCGCGTTAATTGACATTGTCAGAACGACGTATAGTTCATAGAACGACACTCTTTCAAATAATATCCAGAAAACATTCCTGCAACCCGGCCAACTCGTCGCAGAACATTTTGTCTAGCAAGTTGGCAGTAATAACAGGCGTGAGCGTGGAAGGTTATTAGCCCTTAATTAATTTGAGTTACGTACTATACCAAGACTTGATTTAGAAACCTCAGTACAGTCGGTGTATAGATCGTCAGAACCTATCGTCTTTGAACTACAAGTCAAAAGCGGTAACGCTTGAATGAACTTTTTCAATGTCTAAGAACTGTAATTTTGTAAATAAAATCCATTTCAGTTATAGGTGGATTACGGGAAGCCTTTGTTTGAAAAGTTCCTTCTTCCTGCTACAGACACTATAACAAGGACTGTGGTCCTTGTTATAGTGTCTGTAGGATTTTTTTAGAAATTTTACAATATCTTGCCCTTGTACTATGTCGTTTATCTCTTTGTTCCAGCGTTATCTTTCTTTTATATTCTCCTGGCAATATTCCGTTCAAATATTTTGAGAGCGTTTATATTTTCTCTGAATGTGCAGCCATCTGAACTGTATAGATCGTATTCGGATTTTATATATATTTTTATTTGTTGTTTCAAACAGGACTTTTTCGCCTGAAACGTTTAATGTGTGCTAACTTATCGCACATTACCCCTTATCTTGCTAACGCGGAGAATATGGTGAGCACTTAATAATGCCAGCAGATGGCAGATGGGATTTAACTCAGCGTTAAAGGGTTAAACTCTTCTGGTCAAGAATCCTGATGGAGATTAAAGGCTGAGATCTCCATCTGACGACACTGAACAAAGTGGGTACACGATTACACCATGATATTAACCGTACAGCATTTAGAGTTCTCACATATTTCGAGGAATTTATGCATGTATGCTTGCAGCTAAATTGCTTTCTAATTCATTGTATTTCGAGCCCCTTAAAAAGAGTTTTCAATGGTACAGAACGTTGCACTACGTCGAATCTTGAAACAAGAGTAAATTGTAACTGGAAAGGACGTGTTAGGAAAAGGTTGTGGACTATTTTAAGATATCATTCTCGAATTTGCCTGGAGGAACTGACGTAAACCTCAGTTGGGATATACTATTTGTGGGCCGAGACGCGAGGCCCAAATATTCAGCATATCACTCAGCAGTGCTTACAATTGAACCTCCACAAACTGGTATTTTTGTAAGTACACCACTTAAGAGGGGGACCGCGGTGGCACAGTGGTTAAGGTGTTGTGCTACAAATCGGAAGGTCGCTGGTTCCATCCCAGCTGGTGTCACTGGAATTTTTTATTGATGTAAAATCCTTCCGATCGCAATATGGTCCTGCGGTCGTCTCAGCCTCTAACAGAAATGAGTACCAGGAGCATTTCCTGGTGGTAAAGGTGGCCGGTGCGTAAGACTGACAGCCTTACCACCATACTGTGCCGTTGTCATGAAATGTGGGAACCATAACCTCCTGTAACCCTCTGGGCCACTCTTGGCCTGTAATGGGACTGCTTTACACCATTTAAGATTCTGAAAATATCACGTAATCTACGACATTATCCTAACATTTAAACGTTCTTGATAAATTTATCATATATTAAAGAGGTGAGGGCTGGAGGTCTATTCCAAAATATGGCTTCAACATGTGTTCAAGAAACATCTGTGTATTCCACATTTTCAAATAATTATGAATTTTTCATCTCGTGAAAACTAAAATCCAACAAATAATAAATTGAAAATTTAGGTGCTCTCTCCAGCTTCAACTGATAATTTTCAGCAGGAAGTAAAGCGGTAGCCTTGCGACAATAGTTCAGTACACGTAAAGAATTTGAGGCTTTAAGCATACTAACGTATTTGGTTGAAAATCCTTATTAAGTGGAAGAAACAAAACGGTGTTCCCTCTGCTTGCGGTCAAAATAAGACTCGTTAAGTACTAGCCACTCAGACCACAAAGTGCATTGTAAATGAAGCTGAACTTCCATACTGTGCTTCATAACTACCTTGCAGACATCCGACACAAGTACCAAACATGTATTATCTAAAACGTTATTTTCTGCGCTGTTCATTCCATGATAAAGAAAACAAAAAGTAATATTTTCCGTGTGACATCACAGACTTATGTTTGAGAAGAAACAAATATCCACTTATCTGAATCTTGTAAATATATGGATATAATTCCTTCACATACTGTCAACGCTGTATACCCTGGCAAATAGATTCTGAGCATATTTATACTGAAACAGAAAAAAAATTGTTCATCTGATTCATTTATCCAGGTTTGTATTGAAGAATTTACAGAATTTTATATGGCACGGTCTAAGTCATTATTCTAGCGAAAAAACACAGCAAAAAAAAAGCGAAATATTTTTCACATATCTTGTTGATTTCTTTAAAATACGCAATCTAGCTAGAAAAATTAAAATTTGAATAGTGCCACAGGTACAAAAAGAGGGCGTATATGTCTTTACAGTGTAGGATGCAAACCACACGTTTGAAAGGAGACAAAGGAGGCAGCAGCACATGCATGTTAGAACCGTACGATAAACCTTTCAGAAGAAAAGCAGGCTTAGACACCCAGTCTGGATTCCGAATTGCACAGTTAACACAATAAAACACTTTTAACCTGAAGGTTGAGTTGCTCTGTTGAGCAAGTCTGCTTGCGAGTCAAGAACACGTGTGCCACAACCAGGTTTGATCGCATGCGTATCGTATATACTTCCGCTAGGATCGAGCGATAGGTCTTGCACAGGGTTCTACGTATTTAAATCATTGTTAGAATTCAGGCAAGTACACAAGAATTTGTACTCATCGGTTCACACAAGATACACTCGTAAATAAAAACTGGGGGTTTCTGAAACGTGAAATCACATAATCTTGTAGGTGGGTACAACTATTTCCCTGAAGAAGCCTACAAAATGCTCTTCCGAAACACCGGTAATTCAACCACAGGAATGGTGTCACGTCCCAGAATATCACCATCTGAACAGTCAGAGACATGAAAATCATAAAGCTTACACTTCAGTGGAAATTCATTTATATGGAGTGCAGCAGGACGTACAAACTGTTCGTTCTTAATTGCAATCGAAATACATAATAACATAAATCGCCATAATTTTTCCTAATGACCTCCGATGACGAAAACAGAAATGATTCTCTAAACGCTGGTTTGCTCGCCTTTCAACCACCTGACAGGGCTGATATCACGAGAAAGTTTTATTGAACTGAATCGCCGTGCAAATTTTCGACTGATCGTATGTGTTTGTATTGCTGATGACGGTAAGACCATGTCGAAACACGCATGGTTACTTTCGCATATATCGATACAAAATATTACGGAGAGAGATATGTAGTGGAAAGTAGCGCAGTCTACACTTTAGCTTTAGCGTATAAGCTGTTAAATGCTTCAATGTTAAAGGATGTAACGTTATTTCCATTTGGGGTAAATAGTCTAGCATAACACAAACAAGGCACTACATATACAACGTAACAATTTTTGCTGTTGAAAAGCAATAAGTGTTAAATAAATGTGTGTCTGAATTCTTGCCTTATTTATTCACCATGCAAATCGAATCTCTTTTAGTTGTTTTTTGTCATCTGTGGCCTGTCAGGCTCTACCATATTTTTTCACATTACCTCATACACGGAATGATTTTTAGAAATAAAATTATTGAACATGCAGTGTGACTTTCATTTTCCTCTGCATTAACCTGACACGTTTCCCAGTCTAAGAGGAACTGAGTGAGATATGATCAAGAATTTGTAGAGGTCTTCATATAATGCACCCATTAATCATATCGGATTTTAGTCAAATTTGAATTTTCTCGACTGGTTTCCGACAAACTCTCAAATTTTATGTTCGGTTGACATTGCATCCTGGTATGATCCTTGCAAATAACCAACTTGACGCTCAATTTCATGTATGTTTATTTCTGCTCTCTACATGTTTCGGGCAGCCATGTGTCCATCATCAGGAGAATTATTGTATCAATTCGACACCTGGTTTATGTCACTCTGAAACAAGTGAATAGTTTAAAATTACTAATAGTTATGCCTTAAAATGAGTAGTGTTGTTCATGGATGATAAAATCTTGCTAAAATTCTTATATAAGTGATATTATTAGAGTGACTTGTTTTGGTTTGTATGATTGTAGAATTTTTTGGTGTTGTTTTTAAGCTTAATGGGTGTGTTTAACCATGATCTCTACATCGACAAAAATGTAAACACACCCATGAAGCTTAAAAATAACACCAAAAAATTCTACAATCATAAAAACCAAAACAAGAAACTCTAATAATATCACTTATATAAGAATTTTACCAAGATTTTATCATCATCTATAAGCAAAACTATTCATTTTAAGGCACAACATTTTGCAATTTTAAACTATTCACTTGTTTCAGAGTGACATAAACCAGGTGTCGCATTGATACAATAATGCTCCTGATGATGAGCACATGACTGGCCGGAACATGTAGAGAATAGAAATAAACATATAAATAAACATAAATTGTGCGTCAAATCGGTTATTTACAAGGAAATTCTCAAATATCAGACTTCATGTGCATCCGTCCAGTGGGAGCTGAGTTGTGTCATGCGAACAGACGAGCAGACGGACAAACGGAAGGGCAGACAGACATGAAGAAGCTAATTCGTTGTTCGAAAGTTTGTGAAAGCGCCCAAACACACACACACATATTTACTAAACATTTAATGACGAATTTTTCCCATTTGATTCAGCATTTTCGTAATAAACTTTTTTTTTCAGCGCATTAGAGATCATTCACACACAATTTTAATCCTGTGCTGCAAATGCCATAGCTACTAGCTACTTAATTCAAAGGAAACACCGTATGAACGTACGCCTACAGAAGTCAAGGCCGGCCCTCAGGCCCACTCGGCCTCCAATGTAAATGAGATATGGAGCTCTTTTCCTAAATTAAAACAGGCGGGTTGTAAGGCTGACCACACACTTCCATGTAAGGCCGATGTTAAGAAAATGTGACGATGTAAGTTCAACTATATATTTATTTTTACAGTCCCCTGAGAGGACGTCTTTTTGGGGAGCAAAATAATTTGTACCCTAATAAAAACTTGGTGCAGGTGGGGTCGGGAACCTTCTCTGCCCCAAATCGCCTAACTCCTTCCTTAGCTTTAATTCGAAAACATCAAGTTATTACTGCATTTCATATCAATACAGTTCAAAATTCACTACGTCAGTGAGACCATTACAGTTTTGACCTCAACACTTCTTTACGCACATATCCCTTTACGTGAAACATTAAGAAACAGACTCTGTACGGTAAAAGTCCGGAACTGAAACAAAACAGAATCAAGTCTGGTAATTCGAGTCACGATTCATCATTCCTCCGCGTTCAACTGTTGTTGTACAGTTGAATGCATAAGTAAGTTTGTATCAGTTGTTTTCTATACTTAGATTGGAGAAAGACATGGAAGTAGCTATTTGTATCTAAGCACTGATTCTAAACACTCCCCCCACTGCTGTAACGGGTTTCAAAACAATGCTTTAACACGTATACAAACAGACACACTGCCAAATAAGCTAACAGTTTGATGGATGTTTATGATGCTACAGCTCCTGAGTACAAACCACTGAAAGATATACGTGAGGTAATTTTGTACGTTGAGAAGAATATAGCGAAATCGGATATCGGAAACAACTGTTATGGGTGATAATATAAGAATAATGGAAATGTGCAAAATCTTAAGATTAGAACTGAACACACATATATAACAGTAACGTAAAATAAATATATTCTATATCAAAACACTTTATTATCCAACAGATGCAAAAATATATAATTCGTAGATATAATTAGAATTATAAAATATTTAAAATTCGCTCCCAACATGTTTCGGATCACAAGGGAGCTCCCTGATGATGGATCCCTTGTGATCCGAAACATGTTGGAGCGAATTTTAAATATTTTGAATACTTTATAATAATTCTAATTGTAGCTACGAATTATATATTTGTGCATCTGTTGGATAATGAAGCGTTTTAATCGTCACTGATGCACGGTACAAACATGAAGATATTTTATCTTATTCTCTACATATGACTTATTGAAATGCACATCACTTTTAAAACTTGAGAACTCCAAATTTTATACAGTTCAAAGGGATCTTTCGCGTCATAGTCCCAGGCTTACTTTTTTCCTTGAGTTTACATCCGCTGAATATCCTTGCAATAGTGACATTCCGAGATTTTCTGCATCCTAGAAATTTCTTAAATAGAAACGGACAATACAGACAACACGGTAAGAAGCTACAAGACTACACTACACCAAAAAGAGTAAAGGAAAATGTTGAGCTACTGTCAGCTTAAATCTGCACTGTCTATCATAAAAACCGCGAGGAGAGTCAACTGGCACCCACCCTCTCTCCTCTCAAAGTACATCGCTTGTTTTCCGTCCTCGTAGCGGTCCATATCCATAAAACAGGGTAGAAACCACTTAGTTTTCCAAAGAAATATATACAATATTGTTAAAACGGAATGTTTGGAAGGAAAAAGAAGCTAACAATAACGTAATAAAACCTCAAGGTTCTTCCTTCAACAAGCAAAAGCAAGCACAAAGAGGATCTGGCGGATTCTTAAAAAGCTTCTAAACTTTTTTTGTCGCTGTGCCATATGAGCATTCAGTTATTCATTTCCTTTCAAAGTAAAACAACCTTCCAGGCAAAACTGGCACTTTTCGTTTTAAACATAACTTCCGTCCATAAAAGTACTTTACCGTTTCGCTAACATTTGTTCTTTCGCATTCTAGTAGGTATCTTTTCGAGGATAATGTACTTTTTTTAAATGAAAGGAATTCTTACACAGTCGGACTGCTATGAATGTCTACATCTACCTACAGTAAACATAAAATTTACCGAACTTGTAACCGCAATTTTCAGGTAACGTTACATTTATACAAAACAAACTTAACACATTTAGCGGAGAACTATGAATATCTGCAGCCGTCTGCAAGTAAAAGTGACTGAAAAAGATTACAAGTTCTTGTTTGTATTGTGATTTTATGTAGGTACAAATGATCAGCTTATTAATCGCATTAGAATTACTCGAAAAGAGAATAAGCAAAGCAACTCTCATTACAAGACAGACAAGAAGACAATAAGCTGGTTAAAACTGTAATACTTCTGGCTTGTATATGGGAGATAATAATTTGCAATCTAACAGTAATGACCATTCTGACTGAGATGTTTTGAGGTCTTCCTCAGCCCCACCGGATAAAATTGGTAGAGTGTTTGATATTAGGTTCTACGGCTTGTTCCTTCCACATTCCTTCCAATTCATTTCCTATTTATCATTCTACCATCTGATGGTTTATAACCTAAGTTAATCTCAGCGATCTTAATTATACCACACATCGATAAATAAAAAATGCAGTTCGCGCTATGTATGTACCAGTATCTCAATCTGTACATAATGGACAACTGGTTTATTATATTTATGTATAGTAAAATTAGTCCCTAAAATAAAACCCAGTAGAGTCACTAAAATAATTTTCAACACGTGTGTATGAAAAAAATAAATTTATGAAGCTGGAAATTTGCAATATTGACAGCTTCTTCAAGTCGCTTCTCAAAGCCATAATTAGATATCATAAACAAATGTTGACTTCCTAATAACAGGACTACAATTATTATAGACGAAAAACATACAGCAGAGCCCTTGACGTAAAACTGATCGTTGTTCGAAGTTCAGCTTTTATGTGATCCTAAAGTCAATTTCGCGAAAACGAAAGAGTATTCCACGAAAACTTACGTTAATCACGTTAATATCCTGGTTCTTTACGACCGAATTTAATATTATACTCCTCAATTACAGCTTTTCTTCCAATGAATAAAGGTACTTGACAACTGGCACTCTTCTCCATTCTTTAAGTCTTAGGCAATTCTCGTTTTCCCATTCGATATAATGACACTATACTAAGATTACAAGTATTTAATGCAGAATTCTTCCTGGGAAGTTTACAATAGATTAGTCCTACCCCTAAGTGCACACAAAGGGCCATACACTCAACCATTTGAACACAGTCCAATTTCTCACACGTTAAATCTCAGTCCATTTTGATATTATCCAAACATTTTAGGGCCTACAATATTTTGAAATGAAAGTGCAAAATTTGTTATGCACGAGTCAGACAAAGTCAGAAGATGAAATCACTGTCACGCAGTACAAAGGCGGACAGTTTATTTACGTGGCCCTTAGGTGATTGTGTTTTCCGGTGTTGCCCCTTGCGACACTAAGCCCTTATGAACACAATGTCTGTTCTCTGTGTTAAATTTGGTAGAGCAAAATCTTAGTTCTCGTAAGATAAAACGTCATCTACATTATGCCTACGTTTTAACTCGTACTTCGTAGAGAACACAGCGTTGTCTGCATGGGGTTTGTATTGTTGGCTATGCAAAAAAAACGACATTATTTGAATAAACAATAAGAAATTTGTGAGTATGGAAGTTGTCGTAGCGGTGTAGACGAGAACCCCGTCCCCCTGGGATATCACGTTGTCACTGGGTAATCGAAATCCGACTTTCGAGGAAAGTTATTGTGTATATATTCAAGGGTTAGAATGTCCAAGCATAATTAAAAATTCAGTTTTGACATTCTGATAGGGATCCTATTACCCGCAGACTCAGCGTCATATCCCAGAAAAACTTAATCCTCAAATATGAAATTTGTTACATATTTCACCTTAGTCCATAAACGCTTATGACAAGACGAACAGACGTGTAATAATATTACCCCACACAAGATCTGTTGCGCCTTCTGGAACGTCCATTCCCAATTTGAAGGGAAATTACAACATGAAACGGAGTGCTTCTTACAAATTTCGTTAAGATTCTTAGTCGTACATAGGATCATGAAAGATTTGCTATATTAGGCCTACCATATTTAAAAGTTCGAATTTTAGTAATCTTAAAATGTTTTAGGGGAAAATTTTTTATGCATTTCTTATGTATATTCCACGCGTTACATGCCTCGACCATTTCGCATTCTTAGATTTCATCATCGTATTCATATAGCATGCAGTGTACAAATTAGGATGCCTCTCATTTCTCCACTTTCTTCTTATGTCTTCTCTCTTAGCACAGGCAGTATTCATAACGCTCAATCTCCGTTCTACATTTTATGGGACAAAGTCTAACACCCATACCAAACAGGTTTGTTATATAATAGAATAAAAGTTACAATTCCTTTAGTTTAGAAGTCTTTTGAAATATAGAGTCAACAGAAATGTCGTCTCTGTAACTGAGTAATGAGACAAATAATCTGAAACGCAGAAGGCAATGTTGAATTTTAAAGAAGGGTAATGGGCTATACCGAGAGATATGAGGACCGACAAAAGAAGCAAAGGAAGAAAGAAAAGAAAGAGCAATTGGATTTCTTTCTTCTAGAAAAGGGCAGAGTGTTATTGAAATGACGATTGAGTGTGGGCTGCGATGTATACCAGATGGGATGGTCTAAGTGGGGTTACAGTGGGTTTGACAAAGACAGAGAGATCGAATGAAGATTTGTGTGAATGCGCACAATTTCCTTCTACTATCTCTTTCCTTTTTACTTTGTGAGTGTATGTCCGAACCTCAATTGTGAGATTGCATGTCATTCATCACTCTCCCTGAATCTTCTCTTTTACATTTGAAAGCGACTATCCCGTCATTTACTTCACAATTCGTTCTTCGTGCTACCTCTACAGCCATTACCCACCTTACCAGAACTGTGATTGATATACCCTGCCAATGTAGTGGTTTCCACGCTCCCAATTGCTATTCGGTGCTAGGAAACGCAGACATGAGGGGCCAAATTCCTTTTTGTTTCTGAAGTGAAAATGTAAGAATGTATATGCACTCGGGTGCAATTGGAGAAGTGTCTTTAAAATAAGAGTCTTACGCCGCTTTACTAATGCAAGTTACGGTTTTCTAGAATGTGACAGCGTGTACTTTAGTGGGTTTCGTATAAACGTACTGTCTCGAACTTCAAGGAAAAAAGGCGACAGTACCTTGAGGATAGACAGAATTTCCTCCGACACTCTGGGACCTTTTTACATTATTACATGGTATCGCACTGCAGAAGGCGGTGTTATTCAAAGCACGGTTTATTTCACTGTTTCAGGGTGCTGGAAAATTACATCAAGTGTCGGTTGCAACATCGACTTTCCTGATGAATATTTCACGGAGTTTCCAGCAGTCAGTCACAAATGCTAGGATATTATTACATTAAATTATATGCATAAAGGTTTCCTTGAATTATATCTTTCGGATTCATTTTTCAAAGTCACCACACTGTGCAGAATTATTTAGACTGGGTTACTGACAGTATATACAATGAACAACAAAATAAATAACAGATATTTTAAAGAACTTCTGTTTCTAAAGGGCTTATTATAGATACCAGATGAGAAGAAGCTACGTGAATTTTAAGCTTCACACTAAAAGGAGAAGATGGTTAGCTTCATACTCGGATCAAGTTGTCTCTGTATAACATCCGGTAAGAGCTATAGCTGTATTAGGACTACGCCTAAGTCCCAGAGCACATCTGAGAGTCATAGTTAAATCCTATCCCTGTTAAAAAGCGAGTCTACTTTGTTCGGCTCGTAATTAGTCCCTTTACCAACTACCGAGATTAGTGCGGAGAAAGAATATGGAACATCAATGCAAACTGAATAAACATCAACATATTAAGTTCCTTCTTCTAACAACATCTTAGAAGAAGGAAAAATATTTTAATAGTTTTAAAATGGAACGTAATGGATCAGAATTTTAATATCTCAACTCAAGGATTGTTTGACCGTGCATCTTCCTCACATGCCGTGCGGCACCATCCGCACCGTACACACGACCCACGCAGTGGCTCTCAAGACACCATCCATCCAAAAACTCGGTGCAGAAAACCATATGCTGCAACTCAACATCTAATGCTCCTGATGATGGGCTTATGTACCTGAAATATGTCGAGCTAAGAATACATAAATAAAATTACCTAGTTGCATTAAGTTGGCATTTCACTTTATTTCATTTTAGTACCTGAGTTGCTTTCTCAATATGAACCATTTCCCATCTTCATGCTAAACAATCTGTTAATGATAGGCATGGAAATGAACATGATTTATTTTGACAATAATACAAGCGGTAAACTGAAGAATAAGAACCAACTAGATGCTACTTCTTGTTTTATTATATTTACGATACGCTCAACATGTTTCGGGCACTGCTATGCCCATCATCAGGAGCTCACGACTATAGTTTTGATTACCACACGGTCCGTCCGGTTGTGTAAAGATGCATGAGGTGGCGTTAGTGTAGGTTAAGGTATTTGTTGTGTGTGGTAGGTGCGAAGTTTTGCAGTTTTTTGTCAAGTAATTAGCACTGTAGTCGTGAGCTCCTGATGATGGACATAGAAGTGCCCGAAACATGTTGAGTATATCATAAACATAATAAAACAAGAAGTAACATCTAGTTGCTTCTTATTCTTCAGTTATCACAAAGATGCACGGTCCAATACACATTAAAAAAGAGGTACAGTTTACGTTTCAAAGGGCTGTCGCAATCGTAGGCCTATTGTGTTTACTGACACTCCAGGAAATAATGTTAAAATTTTAAAATAAAAAAAATATCGTAATGTATTTAGGCCAATTCGGTAGATGAAATATGCATTTAAAAAAGTCATTGCTCTGCTAGAGGACGGACAAAACGATGATGATCAACAGGGCTATGCCAGAGTGGTGTGACAGATATTGCCTATGAGGACTAAGTAATATATTCATTCACAAACTATAGAAAATTTTATTTCTCTCCAGCCTTCAGTCCCTCACGAAGGGATTGCAACATCAGTTTATTCCTCAATAATAATTTCAGTAGAATGATTTCAAATTTAAAAAAATGTACCTGCAACCTGTATTCCATAGGTCCAATCCTTCTGTTTTTTATAAGCATACACTCATTTAAATGGGAAAAGTTATTATCGGAAATTTAAATATAAGTCTTATTAAATAACAATACACAAAATAGAAAAATTCTCATTTCTAACATAATTGTTAAATTTTAATGAAATAGAAATTTTTTGTGGTGTTTATTATTTAATATTTGGTTTATATAATATTTAAAACAAATGAATATAATTTATTTATTGTTTACGTTCTCTCCTCTTCCAAGTTCATTAACAACAATACTTTTGTAGAGTCTGTAATTTAATCTCATCATTTCTATTCATCTTAAATTCCTCCTGAACGAGAAGAAGAAAAGTAGTTAGTCGGAGAAAAGAAGAGTTGGTTAGAAGGGGATGAAATTGGGAAAGATGGTGTAAAATATCCCATTATTGTTACGTCGCTTTCCCTACCCCTTTTCACACGCACTTCATACTGTAGCGTCCCCACAGAATGGAAGCTTTCCTATAATAGTGGGTACAAGAAGGAGGACTTGCTTGAATAGAACGATGGCGTTTTGTGAAATTAAATTCTTATCGATCTGAACCACCACCGAGAGAGAGAGAACTTCACTGTTCTGATACTGGGGATTCTTCAGCACGCTGCATCTCGGGCAGCCAAGATAACTGAACCCACACCACCATTTCCACCTTAGCAGAATAGAGGCACAGACACAGCAAAAGCGTCTTAACTCATAAACCATCTTCAAGTCTTTTAAGTTCCAGTAAACTTAGACCAAGCACGAAAAAACCTGAAATGGAATTTATTACTAAATAGGCAACTATAACAGGCCATTTACACCATAGCTGCTTCCTCAGCTTTATTGTTCTGTTTGCGCTTGTGTTCCCAAAAGTTACAAAATATTTAACTAACAACGTTTTTTAGGAGCTTAATAACATAATCGGTCAAATTATGCAGTCGTGTATAACTTTGTAATTTGTTTAAATGTCATATTATACTCGTATATTTCATTGTTACAATCAGGTTCCGAAGAAGAGAATAGTGAGTTTGACAAATGTTCGCACAAGTCTGTGTGGTATATGTAATATAATGTATATGAAATATATATGTAATATAATGTATAAAATATATGAAATCTGAAATAAATTTGCTTTATAAAGAACATATAAACAAACTAAAGTACAGCCATCTTAGCTAATTATTCTTCTCTTTGTTGAACAGACAAACGAAACAATGAAAGGAATAATGTGATATCTGACTAAAGTCACTTATTTATTTATTTACATAAGCAAAATACTGAAACTGTGATTGTTAAAGTTTACACAACCCACGAAATTTAATATGCATGCGTACATTTGGTAAGCGGTTTGTATCAAAGCGAAATAGGAAGAGTAAGCTTAAACACAGGACATAATGACCCTATGCAGCACAGTGGCCGAACTGTGTAGTACTTGCTTTAACACTACACACTTCTACCCCATGTATTTATATGATTCTTATGACTAGTAAAAACAGCACTTATGAACAACACTGACTAGTGCTTCTAATTGAGAGATAGCGTCTTTCTATGCAGTAAAAAGTAAATCTGTTATATTATTTAGATGAATTAAATGCTTAAAAACATAAAACAAATGGGTAGGAAATTTTTCCTTAAGTGATGCCAACGCAAAAATTTTGTATATGTTTGTACAGTAGCATAAACACAAACTTATTTATTTCAGTATTTAACCAACTTGATGCTCGAAACATGTAGAGGCATGAAATAAAACTTATTGTGAAACAAATTTTGTGCATCAAGTTGGTTAAATACTGAATTAAATATACTGAGATGCATGGTCAACAAAACGACAAACCTATATTTTTGTAAATATTCTAAATTATTTCGACTTAATGAATAAAGGACTGTGTTACCCAAATTGTACAGATCTTTATATAAACTCTCTTAAATTTAAAAAATATTTATTTCAGGAAGCATTGAGTTCTTTTAAAATTACACGGCTTGCTGACAAGATGTACTGTAAGTGACTTGAAGAGAAAGATATTTTTAAGAGTCGTTTCGTGTAACTGAGAGCCACAGGATTTTTTGACATGATGTGGGAAGTTCGGCAGACTGCCATATTTTATCTCCCTCATCTGTGATTTTTTTATTTATAATTTCTGTCTTCCTTACATATTTACGTTGTCATTGGCAACTCGCGCTGCATAATGTGCAATTAGTGAATGATAGTGAAAAAAGAGAGGTTTTCAAGGAAGGAAAATGGTCGTGGCATTGTTGTTTGCCTGACGTGACTGAGAAAAACCATAAGAAACTCTATTTAATATATTCTGAAAGCAGTAACTACTTGAAACGTTTTTCCTTTACGATAGACAGTAAATGTGAAGAATTAGAAAGATCTGTTTCGTGTTTGCTGTAGCTTCTCTTAGTGTCAGTTTCAACAGCACTAGCTTATATTCATTCAAAAAAATAAAATAAACAGAAGGCAATGAGCCAAATAAAAGTAAATCACGGAGCCTAATTGTAACATATTGGACTCAGTCGTACAACGTTCAGTAAATTTCACAATAAACATGAGATTATACTTTCAGAAGACTAATTGTAACAATTAGGTGTTTCTCCCTGGATGAAGTGTATATTGTCGGTCTTCATTATTTTGACTTAATAAAGAAATACATGGTAATACGCAACGCCATCAGTTAAGATTCTACAGACCATCATAAAATAATAGGTAGATATCTGTCGGAATGGGGCTCTACTATGAAATATTGAAACCGAGTCTCTCATTACTCAGCATAAGACGCACACCTAGCCACTGCTCCACAACACATTCCTACACAACATGATATGCTGCCACAACACCTCGTTTGCAAATACCAATTGAACTGTGAATACTGTAATATGACTTTAGCAAGGAACTAAGCTCCCTGATGATGATCTGAAAAGATCGAAACATGTTGGTGTGTTTTAAAGTGTTTTATATGGAATTATATGTGCATTCGTTGGTTGATAAATTGAAATATTGAAGCTGCATTTCGTTTATGTTACACTGTATTAATCTGCAAATAAACAATACAAATACTGTCTAATTCAAAATTATTTCTTATGGCCTTTCTTATAACATCCAACATACAGCAAACCAAGAATGATAAGACCAATATCGTAACCAACATCATAGTCGCGAGCTCCTGATGATGGACATAATAGTGCCCGAAACATGCTGAGCCTATAAGAAATACAACAGAATAAAATTGGTATTTAGTTGGTTTTTTACTCTTCAGTTATCTCCACTGTAAGTTACATCACATCCTCTTCCTCCAACTTTCGTTCCAGCTTATTGTTTATTATCCAAAAATTCGATGTTGTTTAGCATCTATTGCTCAGTAAACAGTTCAGAAATCTTATAAAGATAACGGGGATTATTCGGAAGAAGCACATAAGAACCTGAAAATTATAGATCTAACATCCGGTACTACAGATATAATAATTTATTTTGTTGTGTGTAGCTACTAAAGTAATAGTAGATGACTCTAAAATTTAGTTACATAACTCTGAAACGTATGTCCTTTTTCCTTTAGCGAAACGTCAAAGTTGTGTGAAGGATGTTGCGGGCAACACTAGCACAGGGCGGAAACGGAGAGAGAAGTATTTCGTAACAAGAATGGGAATAAAGGAATGTAGACTGGCGAGATATAGGAAAGGGAACGAAATGCATTTATATACTGGTAGGGCTGCATGGGGTGAAGACGGCGTGTATTTTATGCAGTATACAGATCTATAATAAAAAATGGGACAGGGGGGCGAGATGCCACCCTGAACGGCGAGATATGAAGAGTAGAAAGAAATAATGAGATTTCTGTTTTGCACAACTGGTAGATTTGAAGGAGGTGCTTTGAAAGAACATGAACAGCATTTATAGTGCAATTTATTGTTGTCAAGAGTCGTCTGCAAATTGTAGGCTATTGGAAAGAAATTAAAGACGAAAATGACTGTAATCCTTGTGGTTAATGCTCCTGTGTGTGATTGTGTGTGTGTGTGTGTGTGTGTGTGTGTGTTCAAAAGAGAGTGCGAGCGCACCCGAATGAAATGCTACGAACATGATTCTGTAAAACTTTCCTTCAAATTTCATTTGATATTATTGTATGTCCTCCAAACTTGAATATATGGTGTCAGTTTATTCTATTCAGAGCTTCCTGTACAACACCAGACGATGAATCTTGTTTATCTATTTTTGTCTCTATACCGCCGTTTTAATTAAAATGTTTCGGCATAATAATATATTCTGTTATCATTATTCTAATTTATTTCAAGACAAGGCAAAATACAGTAGCTGAACCAGCGTTTTATTGGTTCTTTACGTAACTTTAATGAATAATCAATATCATTATAATGTCGTCAACAAATTTGTTTCGTAAATCCGAGAGAAGATTTTTTTTTAATATATAGATTTCACACGTCTTACAGAATTAATGGTGTTGAATAAATTAGATAATTAAACTAATTTCTCATTCAATCAACGAATAGCTTAAATGTGGGAAAGAAAGTCATATTTATTTGAAGGACAGAACAATACGATACATATTGTGCGAAAGGTTTCGGAGGTAATGCACTCCAATAAAATATTCATCAGGAAACAAGATAAGATTCCTGAAAATAGTCTACATATTTTAGTGAGGTCAGCTGTGGCAGTGGAAACGGCAGCCGTGTTGTGGTAAGTTTAAGGAAAGTTGTTCAGTGTCAAGTAATATTTTCTTGAAAAGTAATTCGAGTTACACTCCTTTCCGAATAGTCACTGTTTTGATAAAGCAAATGGTTGGTAGGTTAATACAAAACCAAAAAAAAAAAGTTCATTCTGTTAGTTATAAAGAAATTAAGGGAAAATTGTTTTCTAATAAAACAATGTTAAAATATGATAGAATTTAGACTAATCGTTTAATTTGGAAAATTGTAAGACTTAACCCAACTCCCAGATTTTAGCTTCGTCGCGTCTTTAGGCGAATGCGAAATGGGGACTTCAAAATATACATCGAATTGTAAAACCCAGAAGCGCAACATTTTCGTCTTCTTCACATCGACCATAGTTTAATATTCAAAATCACGATCATGTTAAGATTTCCACTTGACCACTTAAAAATCTCCTGTCAATAATAGTGTCTTGAAATAACCTAGCACAGCAAGCGGTGAGGTAATCAAATCGGTCTGCCTTACTTTAATTGCAGAAACTGCACTGAATATGTATTTTTGGAGAGGCGAGGATTAATAAGTACGTAAAAATAATTAAATTCTGTGTGTTTTTTTTATTTATTCTAGAAACCTTGATAATGAAGGCACAATGTTCCTCGGAGACTCTTTTTCACCGACAGTACTAAAGGTTGTAAAACACGAAATACAGCCATCTGACCAAATTTATTTCCTAACCTCTCAGAGTTTACATTCCCTTCCGCGCAAACCCAGACAGCGCAATATGTATCAGACATACATCATAAAAATAAACACGCCCACACACGCAGGCGCACGCACGCACGCACACACACACGTGTGTGTGTATGCGTATATATATGTAAATGTGTATATATATGTGTATATATATCACATTATTCAGAAAAATAAACAATTTTTAGTCTGAAAATTAAGCCATGCTAATTGCAGAGAACAGGACTATAAGCGGAAGCTGTAAAAAACACTTAAATAGAAAGTTCAGACAGATTTAATTGCATCTTACGGTACAATCTTAAGGAGACATTCGCCTGCTATAACTAAAAATAAAAAGAAGTCATGATACAGCAAGTGGTATTCGAAGTTGGAATATCAGCAACGTAAATTCACGGCAAAGAGTGTGCCAGATTAATTAGGGAAAGTAAACTGGCTATAATTGCACACATTTGCCTACGTTAATCAATATTTTGTCTGTGACCTAATAAAAGTAATGTAAACGAAAGATTACTAGCAAACACAAAATAAAATTTTAAAGAATTATAATTTTCGGTGCAGGTTTGATAAATATAAAAATAACAAAATATTGACCGAATGTTTTAACATTCAAAGACAATATCAATTTCAAAACACACTGACCGGCAACCGGCAAGTAAACTAATTTAAGCCTATATTATCTTTAAAATTATTTCCAGATATTGCAATTTCAGGACTTCAACAATTGTACAAGACACTCTGTTCAGCATCCTCGAAGATTTAAAAAAAAGATGGGAGACACGGATGGAACAGGGAGTAAATATACAGGTGCCAGTAATTCATCAACAGCTAAAACAATTAACCCTGAATGCAACCCTTCCTGTAATAGTGAAAAAACATTTACAAAACAGAAAACGTTAAAAAACAACTCACTATTAGTCCGTACCCAACAACTGTTAGAACTTACTTCTAACATGATGTTTTGTTGATTTTCCACGCCGATAATATTGATGTATTTGACCGCGCAGTGTAACAGTTCTCTTACTATTCTGCTCGTCCGATTACGGTATGAAACACTTCATTAGCTTCATAAACAATAAGGATCAGTTGTTAAATGAAATACAATATCGTCACCGCTATTACCACTCGTCACTACGTTTCATGACGCACGAAACAGAAAGTTCCACACACAATATATAGGAATATAACCGGAAAGAGTAAGATTTTCAAGCAAATATTATATCACCTGCAAATATCATACCGATATTTGCAGGTGTTTCTCTTCCCTACAGCTGTTGTTGTATTTACACTGTAACACGAACACAAATTTACCTTTTTCTAACGTAAATTAAATTTAAAAAAAATACCCCAGAACATTCAGTACCTTAGTTACAATTAAGGCAGATTTACTGGCGGCAGCAAAACACTGAGGTTTATAAAACCAAATATCAAGCACACACTTTTCACACGCCAACAACACTGTCGTCCGCGCCTCACTCTGCTTCAGTCTACTGTAACGTACTGCATCGTGCTCCATACTGCAAGTCGTACTTCGTTTATACATTTCATTCCTAAACTGGTTTATAGGGGAGGGTATGGGTTTGGGTATGGGTTGTATAATGTCTACCAAAAGCTGAGGAGGGGGATTTAGGACATGTTACCGTCCAACCAGGATGAGGGGTTGATGGGTTACAAAGGGAGTAGTTTCAGAAAAAGGAAAGGTCCATGACGCTTACAGGGATAATGATGATGGGGCACAGAAGATGGAGCGAGATGAACGTTGCCTCTCGTAACTCGTTCTCCACGAAACAACATGGCGTTAGAGACCATCACAGAAGTAGTTTTCAACCAGCACGTGTTAGAAGTTAAAATATTCTAGGCTGTAAGGCTGTGTCACTGTGTGACTGGTTCCCGACGTTCCATAGAATCATGGTGCCTTCATCGACAAGGAAGAAACAGTACTTGATAACAAGTGAAAGGGTTAAAGGCCAGTACAAGAAGGCTTAAAACTATGTGCAGCTACCTCAGCTTGGAATTTACCATTTCCTAGGGCTATATTTATCCGATTTAGCAATATTCTGAACACTTGTACGAATTTCCTAGCATGGCAAAAATGCAGTAAAAATTTCGTTGCCCTAGTAAACGATTTGATTCTGACAGATAAAGCTATGCCATGTAAGCTTTAAACAGGAAAGGGTATCGTACCATTCCGCACTATGTAACAGATATTTCAAAAGTTAATGCTTCTGACAGATTTTCGGGATGTCACCGTTTCTATTCCAGGTCTCTCCATCAACTATCCTCGATAAGGGTTCTCGGTGTTTTACTCATCCTTTTGAGGCAGATTTCTGGACAGTAATTCAAATGACGTTCAAAAGCTTCCCCACCACACCCCCCCCCCAATACCCTTTTTACTTCAGTCTTCAAAATCGACCTATTTCTCGATACTACGTAACCTACGCTAACCTAACCTAAACTAACCTAAGTTAACAACAGCCATCTGTATATTTAAAAATATAGGTAATAATGAAGTTTCTTTTTAATGTCATCCATCGAACGCATCAGGTAAGTCGTATTTGTCTCCATTATCATTTGGAGACTCCAAAATCAGTCTCCACATGGGTGATAGCATCAGAAGACGTCATTTAATATAGTAGCCGCCAAGGCTTCCAGTCATATATTTCACTGAATTATCTCCCACGGACTTCGTTCTAACGCTATCTCCCTAGCACCAAACTCCTACACAGCGCTAAACCACAGGTAGCTTTATACGTAGGCCCTTCTACATTATATTTCGCAACAACCATTGTTATATTCCACTTTAATTCCCGCAATATATGCAAAGTCTGTGGGAAAGCCCTCCGGCTTATATCTACAAACACTACCAACCACTAAGCTACCACACAAAATGGATTCCAATCTCAAAACGTTTTGTTTGATTCAAAGGTTACCCGTCCTGTTTATCTACACCAATCACACCCCCTCATTCCTGTACATTCACAACACAGGGGCGACCCTCCCTCCAGCTGCAGTACCCCCTTCACTTGTATGGTTTCTCCTACAGGCGATTAACCTTTGCGTGCCATTCCAATTATTGTAACTCTGTTGTGTGTGTTGTTTCCATTGTAAACACAAGTCCGTTCGTTACTCTGATTTACGAATATTCCGGTTTAATTTACTTCACTCAGGGCAAGGGGACAGTTACTTTGATATGTCCAGTTAAAAGATTTAATTCAAGTAAAAGTATTTCTGATGTGAATTAATTTGTCAGACTGTCTAAGTCATGCCAGTCCCACATGTATCGTCATACCACTTTTATCCCATCGAATTCATTGGTTTTTTCTATCTCTGAGAAAGCCAGTATGCTAACTGGATCGTATCAAATCAAATCAAATCGGATCTGGTTCACTTGTCTGAGAACAGTTCCTGCACTGTGACAAGCGGGATACTATAGTTACAATATAAACTTTCTCAGAACCTACGAGAAGTTTTTCAGAGCTGTGAATCTTTTTTAATTAACCTTATACTTTTAAACATTTATTAATAAAAAGAATCAACATAAGTTGTTGAATATTCAGGAAACTGGTTGAATAGATTTTATACATGAAATCTTATATTGGGCGGTGCACTGAACAAAAAACACTAAACATGTAGCA
>Ga0131853_10001397_pt1 | contig 43292 bp, 35 predicted proteins | sample TergutLab28metaG_FD_92764 | JGI IMG/M metagenome (GOLD analysis project Ga0131853, IMG submission 92764) | Labiotermes labralis P1 segment gut microbial communities from Petit-Saut dam, French Guiana - Lab288 P1 (version 2) (version 2) | ecosystem: Host-associated > Arthropoda: Insects >...
CCACCGCTTAACATGGTAATGAGGAGTAAAATTAACACCATTTGAGCACATTTTTTCATTTTATCTTCCCTTCTGACTCTGATTAGTAACTACAGCTACCCCAAGCAATGCCTCTACTTTTTCAGACTTTTTATTATCCGTAAGCAACCACTGATATGAAAATAAGCATCAACACAGGATTCATGTTATACTCATCAAAATATAGTACACAAAAGGAAACCATTATGAAAATCACATTTATAACCGTAGGTAAGTTGAAAGAAAAACACATAAAAGCAGCTGTAGACGAATACGCCAAACGGCTTTCTAAATATGCCAAATTTAATATAATCGAAGTTGCAGACGAACCGGCCCGGGAAAAACTAAGCATCGCTGAAGAACAAATTGTCCTTCGGGAAGAAGGAGAGCGGATATTGAAATGCACTAAAGAAAACGGATATATAATCGCGACAGCTATTTCCGGTGTTCAATTGGACAGTGTCGCATTTGCGGAAAAAATAACGAAGCTATCTGTCGACGGCCACAGCCATATATATTTTATAATTGGCGGCTCTTTAGGATTAAGTCCGGAAGTGACAAAAAAGGCCGATTTTTTACTGTCTTTTTCCAAAATGACATTTCCGCATCAACTTATGCGGGTTATACTGGCCGAGCAGGTTTATAGGGCTTTTCGCATTAACAGCGGAGAGCCCTATCATAAATAACATAAGCTTTCTCGTTTTGTGTTTCTCATTTCAAAGGTGTTTCCACCCTCTACACGGTTTTTGCAACTACCTCCGCGAGAAACCAAATGGCCCTAAAGATTTCCCTACTTCATGATATGTAAAACCAGCACACAAAAAACTGTTTACCTTATCATATACAACTTGTCCCCTGCCATCAATTTTATCGTTATCGACATGCATGGCTACGACCTCTCCAAGGAAAAGATCATGGTCCCCTACTTCGCTTACACTTAACATTTTGCATTCCAAATTAACGGGACATTCCTCAATAATAGGTGCCGTTATCTCGGTTGAGGCTATTGGAGTCAAACCATATTTGGAGAATTTATCTAAACCATCACGTCCAGAAATAGTACCCACCAAATCTACTTTTTCCAGTATATCAAGCGTAGGAAAATTAACTGTAAATTGTCGACTTTCTATTATCAATGAATGTGTGTACGTAGCCTTACGCAGGGCAATCCCTATGATACAGGGCTCCCGCAAGCCTATATTAAAAACTTCTCCGGCAGTCATTACATTAGGCTTTCCGCTTTTGTCCACCGACACAATGAGTCCTGCAGGGCTTGGATACACTGGACGGAAAGGACTAGCCACACGTACTTTTTCCATATTGTGACCTCCTATAGCTTATTGCTTTTTTTATTGACCCCATTTTATCACACTTCCTACAAACAAAACAAAAACCGCTTCGATATAATCGAAACGGTCAAAATTTTAGATGCCTGTGCAGATATGCCAATGTATCCCGAAGCGATCTTGCACATCGCCGCATAAAGTAGCCCAAAATTGTGGAGCTAATGCACCGACAATTTGTCCACCATCCGCGAGTCTATTAAAAACAGATATTACCTCTTCGGCAGAATCAAGAGAAAGCAGTAGAGAGAAATAGTCACCAGCTATTGGAGCTGTTCCTCCATCGGTCATTGTAATTTTTGTGCCAAATATCAACACCTCTGAATGCATTACGAAATTTGGCGGCAAAGACTCATCCATGCCAGAGTCTGGCGGGGCATCGCGAAAATAGGCAACATCTTTCACCTCCGCGCCAAGTGCCTCCTTGTAAAATGTAAGGGCTTCGTCGCAATTACCTTGAAAACTAATTGTTGTGATTAGCATATATTATGCTCCTTTCATTTAAGCCATAAATCAACCTGTAAGATGCATTGACTTTGTCACGCCAAGGGGGGTGTTGATTTCAAGGGCATGACAAAATGCAATAATTTGACCGAGATGCATCATTTCATGGCTTTGCATGGATGAAACATGCTCGTTTATGTTTTTCTTGTATCCGAACCAATCAACCTCTTCTGAACCATCACATCTTTCTAAAATTTTTTCCATTTTATCATCAAACTGTACCATCTGGTCAAATAATTCGTTTTTTGTGACAAATGTAGGAACGTCCCAGTCCATATCTTCAAGAGTTCTTGTTTCAATGGCTTTAAGGAAACATCTTTGAATCCATGCCATTTCTGCAATTTGTTCAAATATTGTCACGAATGTTTTTCTAGGTAGCTGTTTATTAAGCTCCTCATCGCTAAGTTGCTCCAAAAAACGAATGGTGTTACCGCGTGCATATTTCCAATCGGCCAGCTGGCCTATCAGTGATGTAATCATAAGTCTTTCCTCCAAGATTTTTTTGTCATTATATCATTAATAATCTGGCAATAGTGAACATATCAATATAGTATTGTGCCATTCTTTGCTCTAAATTTTCAAATGTCATTTTACGCCTCCTTTTGTTATTGCTTTTCATGGCCTTCATTTCTTTATACTTTAATTATTCACAGACAGTCATTTCGATGTACAATTTGATGTTTCGAGAAAGGCATTATATCCTACAAATCAAGCTCCATCTCAATCCATTTTTTTAGCACTTCACGCTCTTTTGCATTATTTAATGAAAACTCAAAACCCGTAAATCGACAGATTTCAAAATCCTCTCTTTCATGCGAAAACATGTACGGCTTTCCACCGTGCATACATTTTACGAACATGAGATTGTTGAGTTCTGAGCAGAATCGACATCTTCTGTTTCTGTCTCTCATAATAGCAAGCATATTTGGGGTCAGTTCATTCAATAAATTGCTCTGATTCTCTAAATGGTTTGCGCTAGGGATTATTGAGCAGCCTCTTGCCAGTAGATTAATTGTACATACACGATTTTTTGTTTTCCGCGAAGTGTATTCAAAAACTCCACCACATAGGGAGTATTGGGATCTGCCAGCAACTTTGCATGACTGGATTAATACCTTATTTAAATCAATAAGCCATTCTTTTATTTCTGGTGTTTGCGTATTTGCATAATCAACGAGGTTGACAGTCGGCGGTTTGGGTTTTGTATTCTCTAAAGGGTAAAAATCACCGCGCATAAGAATAGTAGAATAACGGTCGTATTTGGCTTTTACATTGGCTTGCGCCAAAGCCATTAGTTTCAAGCCTATGAGCATTGAATCGTCGTTTTCGTACTGAACATAAAACACACCGGTTTTCGAGAAATCGATATTAGCTGAAAAATCAGCATCTTCAAAATAAAAACCCAAATCAGCTAAGAAATCAAACAGTTCCATTTTACGCCTTTTCGACATTTTGTTTAGGTGCCTGTATTTTTGCATTTTAGATACTTTGAGCAAATCCTCACCGTAAACAATTAATTCGTTTCTTGGCTCTGTCTGAAGTTTACCATGAAATCCCAAGGAAAATAAAAGCGTACCCAAATCTTCTATTATCGGAAACCGTGCAGGAATTGTCCCGTCTTGGTTGCTTGTCTTTACGTCAAACCTATCTTTGTTACTGGCTAAAGCATCGTATAATTCATACAGAAAATAACGAAACGCAGTTATTCCTGCCATTAGTTCCTCGTCAGATAAGCCTAGTCTGAATGTCTCGGCAATAATAAAATCCTCCGGCGTATCTGATATTACCGCTGCTTTTAAGTGATTACTAATATCGGCTAGATTCATCTTACACCTCGAACAAATTTATTTGCTACTGCTGAAATCCTTTTCTTCCCCAAGTTCTATGCGCCATCCCCATTGGATTAGATTATGATTCTACCCAAGATTATCACACTGTATATGACAACAGTGAACAATGTACAACAACCAGAAAACGTTGAAAATACGAAACCAGCCTACACTCACCGCCTTATAGAATCAAAGGATTTTCCAGTTGTCACGCTCAATCATTATAGCAGCTTAATGTGACAACAGCATGTCAACTTAAAGAGAATTTTAAGATTATTTGATGTTCGCATAAATCCAAGACCACCACCACCGCAGTTTAATTGATTTGATGTAACACGATACCTCTCTTGCATAATACAACTATACATCCGCTTTTCTCCAACGTGGTACAATATTGAAAACGAAATAAGGGGGAGGTGGCTTTAATTACAAAGCATGAACGATATAAATCAATGATAAAAGAGGTTAGCAAACGGACGAATGGAGAATTTCAGGTGCGCAGTAGCTACGAGGCACCTGATACACCACTTTTGTTTTTTCATAACACCCTCGATTGTGGGCAAGAATCATGGCGTACTCCAGTGGAATTTTTTCACAACAAATATCCATGTCCACATTGCCGCAATAAAAAAATCGCTAATCGCAACACCAAAACACATCAAACATTTATAAAAGAGGTTGCAGAGTTGTATGGCGACGAATACACCGTGCTTTCTAAATATACCAAAAGCAAAGCCCCTATTCTTATAAGACATAATTCGGCGGCATGCAACTATCACGAATATTTCCCAACACCTAACAATTTTCTTCGGGGCGCCGGATGCCCTGCGTGTAACGGAAGCCCATCATTCCCCGAAATGTGCTTGTTGCTGGAGATCCGCCGGTTTTTCCCTGAGGCAAAAAAGCAAAGGATACAAAACCGCGAGTGTGACATTGTGTTTTCTGTGCATGAAAAACAAATTGGTCTACAATACGACGGAGCATTTTATCATAAAGATCCACAAAGGGATAATTTATTTAATAAAATCTTTCTCAAAAATAAAAATAGATTTCTCATTCGAATCCGAGAAATAGATTGTCCTAAACTGGAGCCCCATGACCGATTATATGAAGTATGCTCAGCTAGCAACTATACTCTAAAAAACCTGCAAGAAACCCTTAAAAATGTATTCTATATTATTAACGCATTATTGGGCACCAATTATGAATCACAGCTGAAAAAAGAATCTATACATAAGGCTAGAAAATATTCCAAAAAAGCATACCAATACGAACTTTTTTTGGAGGAATATCTCAATTACCTTCACAATAATCATGCGATGCCGCACGGCAAAAGTGAAAACAAGCTACAGAGCCGCATCGCCACAGCAATACGAGAGCAGCGATTTAGTGAGGTGCAATTATCAGAAATAATTTCAGTGCAAAAGCAATATGCCCTTTATATCGAAGAGCGTGACCCAGCACTTATTTATCATGATATGATCCATTTCTATAAACAAAATGAAATGCTGCCACGACAGCAAGCCGGTGGAAAAGTAGAAGCTCTTTTGCATCAAGAGATTAAGAAATGCGCCAATAAGGGTAAATTTACGGAAAAACAAATGAAAGAATACATTCGGCTGTGTAAAATCGTTTCCAATTATCCCACGTCAGCTGATCAGCTATACAGCGATTTTATACAGTTTATACAGGATAATCAACGGTTGCCCAGTTTCAACAGTAGTGACAAAGATGAAAAAATGCTAGTTTCCAAAGTATCACACCGTCTACGGCGAAAGACCTTTTCTCCAGAGCAACAACACCAGATTGAGCAGATACGAATCCATTATTCAAGAAAGCGCATTCGTGAGCGTATTATAGAGGAATATCAGTTATTTTTGGCACAGAATGATCGTTTGCCGTTCTACAAAGCAGATGGTGCCGAGGGCAAGCTGGAGGAAAATATGCTACGCTACCTGCGCAAACATTGCTTTACTACAGAAGAATGCGAGAAGATACTGGCAATGCGCTCCAAATACCAACTGCTAACACGTCGCTTGAAGGAGTATGTGGACTACCAAAAAGGACGCGCAGAGAATTTTGTACGTACACACTACGAGATGTTTTGTTCGAAAAATGGACGATTACCGGTAAAAAGGCTGCGCAATCGAGATGAATATGATCTGTGTCGATTAGTTCTCAAGTATCTTGACCCCACAACATATCCACTCGGCTCCCCATACAATAAAAAGCCAAAGCAACAAAAAAACAAAACCAACAAAACACCTACCGAAACATTTGAAGAAGCTTTGGCCTTTTATAAAGAAAATGGACGGTTTCCCCTGCATGTACACCGTAGAAACACCACGCGGCCCTATGAGGGGAAGCTCGCGGCCCGAGTAACTGCTTTGTATGTCCTAAACCGGTTTACAACTGAACAGGTGAAACAAATTGATCGTTTGCGCATCAAACAAAAAGACAGAGTTGATCTTTTATACGAGCACTTTTTTGACTACATCAAGGAACATGGCAGTGAAATACTGAGACATAGACCCGGTACGGACGAAAGGAGATTACTCAATAGTATAAAAAACCATATGAGACAAGGCCGATACACCAAAAAACAATTGGATGAACTCTTGAAGTATATTCCCGGCAGAAGGCGCACCTATCCATCTAAATAAATCAGATTTTATGATTCTTTCAATCAGAAACCAGCACCAACAACTGCATGACCCACGGTAAGCTGCCTCTCATTTTATATTGCGAAAGTCTTGAAAGTAAGTTAACATAGGCCTGTCAACTGCAACTATAAATCTTAAAATTATGGCTTCTCGCTATTATTTTATCAGGAGGTGTCCTTATGAAAGTATTACCTTTAAACCAGCGCATCCGTTACATAGACGATCGAGGAGTAGACAGTGTTTTAGAAATTTTCGATATTGAAACGGGTCAGCGCGAAGCTGTCAAAACTTATCCCGGAGTAATTGAAGCTCCCAATTGGACTCTTGACGGCAAAAGGCTAATATTTAACCGGCAAGGACGGTTAATATCACATTGCCTGGAATCTGGCAATGATATCGAAATTGATTCCGGGATCGCAGACGCTTGCAACAACGACCATGTCCTTTCCCCAGACGGCGCAGCTATTGCAGTCAGTCATGCCACATGGGAAGATGGTAAATCTCGAATATACACTTTACCCCTTTGTGGGGGAATGCCCACATTAATAACCCCCATGGCTCCCAGCTATCTTCATGGCTGGTCACCGGACGGTAAAACATTGGCATATTGCGCAGAGCGTAACGATCAATATGATATCTATACCATACCGATAACCGGAGGTAAAGAGCAACAACTGACCAACACCCCGGGCTTAGATGATGGACCTGAATATTCTCCCTGCGGAAAATTTATATGGTTTAACTCTACCCGCAGTGGCCTTATGCACATATGGCGTATGGAAGCTAACGGAGACAACCCTACGCAAATGACCTTTGACGAAGCCAATAACTGGTTTCCTCATATATCCCCCGACGGCAAATACGTAGTATTTATCTCATATAAAAAAGGTGATGTAAAACCCGGAGATCATCCGCCTAATAAAAATGTGCAACTACGATTAATGTCCACTACCGGCGGAGATTTTCAAATATTGGCAAAACTCTTTGGAGGGCAAGGCACTATCAATGTAAACTCATGGGCACCGGATAGTAAGCGTTTTGCTTTTGTGTCATATGTTTTAAGATAGTCATAACAAAATATACATGGACAGCAGGAGCATCCGATGCCAACACATATTAATCGCAATCAAATAACTGTCGCTTCATTTTATCTCGTATTCTTTATGAGTGTCTCAGTTTTTATGAATTTTATGCCGCTTTTTTTAACTGAAAATATTGGTGTGACCAGCAGGCAGCTTGGCATCATATTAGCCATAGGGCCTGCTTCTTTAATTTTCATACAACCATTATGGGGTTTGCGTGCCGACCGGGCGCAGTATAAAAATACGATACTGATCCTGTTATTGGTATCAACGTTAATTGCCTCGGCTCTGATCCCACTACGTCCCAGCTTTTGGTATGTCATAGCGGCTATTGCATTATTCAATTGCTTTATGTCTGCCATCAACCCGATTGCAGACACCATTACGGTAGAACTCTGCCAAAAACGGTCATGGGATTTTGGGCGTATTCGAATGGCCGGAGCCATAGGTTATTCTGTTATGGGGCTGATTGCCGGCATTATTATCAGCGGGATCCCTATTCGCCTGTTCCCATTATTTGGGATTATGATGGTTTTTACAATCGGTATTGCCTGCTTTTTGCCTCGCGTACCCGGTCATCAGCGTGAAAAGCTGAAAACACCTTACTTAAAACTGTTACAAAATAAAAAGCTCTCAATTGTCCTTATCATAAGTTTTGCCGCTAACTTTACCCTGATAATGCATTATAGCTTTTTTGCCGTTTACTTTCGCGAACTTGGCGGCACAACAGCGCTATTTGGCCTGGCAGTCTTTTGTGCCAGTATGCTGGAGATGCCCTTCGCCTTTTTTTCCAAACGAATCATAGCAAAGCTGGGAGGTCCCGAGAAGACGCTTTTAGTATCTATAGCGGTTATGGCTGTACGCTGGGTGCTGGCTTCAATGGTAACCACTCCTTATATGTTGCTGCTTGTCAATTGCCTTCACGGTTTTTCTTTTATTGTGCTGACGGTAACGGTTACGGTTTTTATCGGAGAATCCGTACCTCCCGAAATGAAGGCTTCCGGGCAAGCTTTACACGGCATGCTTTCATTTGGATTGGCACGGATACTTGGCAGTGTAACCGGCGGCTTATTGGTTGGGCTGTGGGGTAAGCCCGGCATGTTTATAACAGCGGCTATTATTAATGTGGTAGTGCTGATTATTTTTATACCGATAGTTAGCCGAGGTACACGGCGTTGATTTTTTATTTTTCTGGTATATACTATACAGGCCACGTCATACAGATAAGTATTTTATAATATTGCAAATATCTATGTCAGTTATATGGCTAAGAGGAGGTTCTATAATGGAGGATATGAAACGATTAAAAGATAATTACACCATAAACGCCCATTTTTACGAAAAATACGAAGTTAATCGTGGTTTGCGCAAAAAAGACGGTACAGGTGTACTAACCGGCCTCACACGTATTGGCGACGTGCGCGGCTACATTCTCGAAGAGGGCGAAAAAGTACCTGTGCCGGGTAAGCTGCTTTATCGCGGCATAAACGTAGAAAGAATGATTGACGCCTGTCTGGCGGAAAAAAGGTTTGGCTTTGAAGAAACCACATATCTACTACTATTTGGCGAACTCCCAAACCAAGAGGAGCTAGCCGCCTTTTGCAAGCTGTTGCACGAGCGCCAAAATCTCCCCGATAATTTTGCCGAGGATGTGATTTTGAGAGCCCCCAGCCGCAATATCATGAATAAGCTGGCCCAATGCGTGCTGGCTTGCTACACCTATGAAACCAATCCCGACTCAAATGAACTAATGAATGTCCTCAATCAATGTATTGATTTAATTGCGCGGTTTCCGGCCATGATTGCATATGCATACCAAGCCAAACAACGGTATTACGAAGGACAGGGTTTACATATGAACATGCCCAGTTCCCATTTGGGCCTTGCCGAAAACTTCTTGCAAATGCTCCGGTCAGACGGCAAATTTACCGCGGCGGAAGCCTCGATTCTCGATTTGGCGCTAATCCTTCATGCCGAGCACGGCGGCGGTAACAATTCTTCCTTCACAGTGCATGTTGTTTCATCTACGGGGACAGATACTTACTCTGCCATAGCCGCGGCAATCGGCTCTTTAAAAGGCCCCAAGCACGGCGGTGCAAACGCCGAAGTTTTGAGTATGATAAATGATATCAAAGCCAACGTAAAACACTGGTCCAACCGAGACGAGGTATGGGATTACCTTGCAAAAATTATCCGCAAAGAAGCCGGCAACGGAAGTGGCTTAATCTATGGTATGGGCCACGCAGTATATACATTATCCGACCCACGCTCAGAAGTGCTAAAAAAACAAGCAGTGCTCTTGGCAAAAGAAAAAAATCAAGAAGAAGAAATGAATTTATATTTGCTTATTGAGGAACTCGCACCTCAGGTATTTGCGGAAGTTAAAGGTGAAACTAAAGTAATCTCAGCCAATGTTGATTTTTTCTCGGGATTTGTATATCAAATGCTGGGTATCCCTGAGGAATTATGTACGCCTATTTTTGCCATGAGCCGCATTGTTGGCTGGTGCGCTCACCGGATCGACGAGCTTGTAAACGGCAGCAGAATAATCCGCCCAGCTTATCGTAATACCAGCGAGCGGGTAAGTTATGTGCCTATGGCAGAGCGCACATAGGCACATCGGTATTTATCTAATTAATTCCGTTTCGATAATCTGACAATTGATTTTGATACGCTTCTGTTTTATGAAATCCACAGGATTTAAACTCGTAACACCATCCGCGATAAATACAATCAGGTACACATACCTTATAAAGTTCAGGCTCTGATTCTCTAATTTCTTCTAATACTAAATGCCATGCCTCTCTTGTTTCTTTAGAAGCCAACTTGCAAAGCCTTTTGCGGGAAATATTAATCACCGCTTGGGCGTTGGCTTCAAATTCATGCTCAATCAAATTGTCTTGAGCTAAATCATCTCTATTTACATTGGTACGGTCTGATCTTTGTGTACGTACCCAATGCTCAACCCCTATCTTATGCCGCACAAAATGAACCGAAACCCATGATTTAATATCGTACCATTTACATTTAATAATAAACTGCCTTATCGGAGAATGTTCGCACAGTAACATTCTCCGTTTCCATTTTGACGAAGGTTCTTTTTCACCTGCCTCCATGTGGACAGTCGTATTTGCCGAATCGGCCACCTGCCTCCAAGTACCTTTAATTCCTAAAAATTTGACCTGCATTTATTGCCTCCCAGTATGTGAAATCGTACTATTATGAAAATTAATTGATTGCATCAGTTGATTACATCTTCCGGCCTCGCGTTGGGCTGTTGCAAAATGATCCAGTTACGCCCAAAAACATTAGGTGCACAGTTAGATGCGATCTGTATCGCCCAGTGAAACCATTCATCCTTATTTGTATTATCTATCCATATCCTCATATTTACCGTATCGATGTCAGTGATTGTCCGACCCAGTATACCATTGATGATGGCAACAAACTCAGCTCTTGTAATATGCTCATTGGGCTTAAAGTTTCCATCCGGATAACCACTTATCCACCCCAGTTGTGCCGCCACATTAATATTATCTCTGGCCCAATGAGTAGAGATATCAGGAAACATGTCAGCTGTGCCGTCATAGATTGGCTTGCACGGTAAAAATTTCATCATAATCGTAACAATTTCTGCCCGGGTTGTAAGTTGCTCCGGCCTAAAAGTACCATCCGGATAACCTATCATAATCCCCATATTATTCATGACCGAAACTCCGTTGCTAAACCAAGCTCCCCCATTGTTTGGTACATCGGGAAAAGGGTTTTCCAATGTCCAAAAAGCCACTCTTGTTTCATCACTTATAATCCGCAAAAGAATAGTCGCTACTTCGGCACGGGTAATAAAATCATTTGGCCCTATCCGGCCATCTTCTTCTCCCAACAGATACGCATGATGAATTTCCATTAACGTGATTAACACGTTTTCTTCTTCAAATGGTCTTGTATACGTATCCCCCTGTATATCAATGGCGTCACCAGGCAGTATCGGAAACTCCGGTGGTGTAGGATATTCGGGTGATGCCGGAGGTATAATCGGTGCCGGGCGTATGGGTAGTGGTGGAGGCGGCGGTGCCGTTGGACGCGAGGGCACTCTTGGAGGCGCAGGCGTTGCAGTCGGCACGGGAGACGGCGAAGGCGACGGGGGCGTTACCGGAGGTGTATACGGCATCGGAAGTGTGGATATAAATCGCGCGTAAAGGGTTTGATCCGTCGTTTGTGTGATGATATCGCTCGGGAACACCTGAATCCCGCCAATGATTTGCGTAAACCAGCCGACAAAGATACTGCCTTCCATAGTTGGGGTTGTAATGGCAACAAAAGGTGCGGCATAGGTATCACCTGTCACCCCAAGCTCTTCCTGTAAAACCGGCACAGCACCCAAAGCGTTAAAGCTAACGAGAATCTGAGTCGGAGCCCATTGAGCGTAAAGGATTGTATCTGCTACAGGCACATAATCTGTGCTAACGATTTCGGTCCCGCCTACAGGTGCATCAAACCAGCCTTGAAACGTGTAAAGGGCTTTTGTAGGCACTATAATCGAATTAAAAGTATCGGTATAAAGAGAGCCGGGGATCTTTCCTGGCACGACCTGGAGTGCAGGCATACCGCCTTGGGCATCAAAAATGATTGTCACAGTCATTGCGACCCAGTGAGCGTACAGCGTTTGATCCGTCGTTGCCGTAACAACTGTACCATCCAAAATTTGCACACCGCTTGCATCTCCGTTTGGTGTTGTAAACCAACCGGCAAAAACATAGCCGGCCAGTGTAGGAGACTGGATTAGTGATATTGCGTTTCCATAAATGTCGCCGGTTTGCAGCGATGCGGTTTGCCCATCCGGTGTACCACCTTGAGCGTCAAAAGTAATTGTTATGGTCGGAATAGGACCCCACTGGGCATAAACCGTTGTATCTACCGACGGTATTGTGCTGTAACCGGTAATCGGACTCCCACCTGTCGGCGCACTAAACCAGCCCAGAAAAACAAAACCGGGTTGGGTGGGTGCCGTAATCGCCGCAAGAGTAGCCGCGTAGCTGCTGCCGGGGACTCTGCCGGGGACAATCTGCATATCCGGAGTACCGCCTTGGGCATCAAAGGTAATTGTCACCGTCGGGTCTGGAACCCAGCGGGCATAGAGGGTTTGATCCGTCATCACTGTAACGATCGTAGTATCGAGAATTTGTACGCCGGTATCAAGGATTTGCACACCCCCCGCCACACTGATTGGAGCCGTAAACCAGCCGCTCAAAATATAACCGGCGAGTGATGGATTTGTGATCACGGCAAACGCGGCAGCATAAGTGTCCCCGGTCGTTATGGTCGCTGTCTCCATACTCGGTGTACCGCCCTGGGCATCAAAGGTAACCGTGATGATCGGAGCCGGTGTCCACCAGGCGTAAACCGTTGTAGTCATAGGCGGAATCAGGCTGCCGGAAGTGATGTGACTGCCCCCCATCGATTGAGGTCTATCATACCAACCCTGAAAGATATATCCCGTTTGTGTGGGGGACGTAATCGAAGCAAGTACCGGGGAATACGAAGCCAAAGGCATCTGTCCGGATACCACCTGTATTGCCGGTGTGCCGCCCTGTGCGTCAAAAGTGATAGTGACACTCACCTCTACCCAATGGGCATAAAGGGTTTGGTTGCTCGTCGCTGTGACAACCGTCGAAGGAAGTATCTGTACACCGCTTGTATTCCCGTTGGGGGTTGTCCACCAGCCGCCAAATACATAACCTATTTGCATTGGAGACTGAATTTGTGATAGGGCCGATCCGTAAGTGGTGCCGGGCACCACCATCTGCTGTTGCCCGTCGGGTGTACCGCCTTGTGCATTAAATGTTACGTTAATGGGCGGATTTGGGCTCCACTGAGCATAATAAGTTGTATCTGAACCCGGAATAATGCTGCTGTCTGTAATTTGATTTCCACCTGACTGTGCGTCAAACCAACCGAGAAATGTATAACCGGCTCGTGTGGGAGTCTGGATAAAATAGCTGACTAAAACTTCCATCCCAACAACCGCTCCGCGCCGCACCTGTGTTGCGGGCGTACCGCCCTGAGCATCAAAAGTTAGTGTCACTGTAGGCGTGATCCCCCAGTGAACATAGAGGGTAATACCGCCGGGTGAATCCCATACAGTTGACGTGGGCAAAACTTGCACACCGCTTGTATCACCGTTGGGGGTTGTCCACCAGCCATCGAAATAATAATAAGTGCCGCTTGGAGGTGTTGGATCCGGCACAGCCGACATGGCTTGCTGGAAAGTACCACCAATCGTAACCGGTGTGTAGTAAGCCAGTGTCCAATCCGGAGAAAGGGTTACTCCCGAACCCGGAATAACATAGCTCATATCAAAATAGCCGCCTTGGGAATCAAAGGTAACCGTAATAGCCGCCTCCGGCGTCCATTGGGCATAAACAGTTGTATCTGACGAGGGAATAATGCTGGCGTTGGTAATCAAGCTGCCGCCTGTCGGTGCGCTAAACCATCCCTGAAAAATGAAACCGGCTTGGGTTGGTGTAGTCACCGCAGCCAGTGTAGCCGCATACGTATTTCCGGCAGTTCTGCCGGTTAAAATTTGCGTATCCGGGGTACCGCCCTGGGCATCAAAAGTAATTGTAACCGTGGGATCCGCTATCCAGTGGGCATACAATGTTTGATTTGTCGTCGTTGTAACCACCGTGGTGGGTAATATCTGTACACCGCTGGTATTTCCGTTTGGCGTTGTCCACCAGCCGCCAAAAATGTAGCCGGTTTGCGTTGGATTAGTCACTTGAGACAGTGGGCTTGCATAGGTATCACCCATTGTCACTGTCTCCGTCTGGCTGCTGGGCGTACCGCCCTGGCCATCAAAAGTAATCGTTATGACAGGAGCCGGTGTCCACCAGGCATAAACAGTCATATCTATCGGGGGGATCAAACTGTACTGATTAACACTGCCTCCTCCGGTCGGCAGCTGATACCAACCTTGAAAAACATAACCCGCCCTGGTCGGCGTTGCAATCGCAGCAAGCACCGGCGCATATGAATAAAAAGGAATCTGACCGGGTACAGCCTGAGTTGCAGGCGTACCGCCCTGCCCGTCAAAAGTAATGGTAACCGTTACCGCCGTCCAGTGAGCATAAAGGGTTTGGTTTGTTGTTGCGGTCACCACAGTGGATGGCAGTATCTGTACACCGCTGGTATCCCCGTTGGGTGTTGTCCACCAGCCTGTAAACGCGTATCCCATTTGCGTCGGACTCTGTACTAAAGACAGTGCGCTTCCATACAAATTTCCTGTTTGCAAAGACTGCTGCTGTCCGTCCGGCGTACCGCCCTGGGCATCAAACGTGATGATGATTGTGGGTATCGGCATCCACTGAGCATAAACCGTCGTGTTTACTGCCGGAATAATGCTGGTAGCCGTAATCTGAGTACCACCGATCGGTGCTGTAAACCAACCGGCAAAAACATAATAACTTAAAGTGGGTGTTATAATCGCATCAAGTGTAGCTGCATAGGTGCTGCCGACCACTCTGCTTGGCATCACTTGTGTTGCCGGGGTCCCACCGTTTGCGTCAAAAGTGACAGTAACCGTCGGATCACCTGCCCAGTGAGCATAGAGTACTTGATCGGTCATTTGTGTAACAATAGATGTTGGCAAGATTTGCATACCACCGGAAACTCCGTTAGGCGTTGTAAACCAACCGCGAAAGACATAACCGTCTAAAGTGGGAGTCGTCACTTGGGATAAGCCATTTGCATAGGTGCCGGTCACTTGAACCGGTGTAACCGTTTGGATTGCCGGAGCACCGCCCTGAGCGTCAAATATCACTGTAATTGGCGGTACATATTGAGCGACATAAGTGGTATTATCACTGATCGGCGTAACAAGCACCTGGGCAGAAGACAATACAGTCACGCCGCCATCTGACGACCAACCAATAAACCCATAATTTGCGCCGGGTTGCGGAACAGGTATTGGCGCACTTGGCACCAAGGGGCTATTGGTGGTGGGGACACTCTGCCGTGTCTGAGTCCCGGCCGGAAAAGTTCCATAAGCACCCGGGTCAAATATTACGGTTAAAGCAGTAACCATAACCCCCGGCGACCCAAAATAGTTTATGTCCAGATTATTAAGGGGATTCGTGTAGATCGAACTGTTTAATGTAGTCGAAATCTGCGTCATCGTACCAACATTAGCCGGCGGAACGCGTGCCCCTGATCCGGCCACATTTCCGGTAAAGACCACAGTTGAACCGATAGTTAAGTTAATGTAAGAATTAGGGGGCAGCGGATTATTGCTGGTATATTGAGCCGTAAATATGCCGCCTCCATTGCTGGTGGCAATGTTATTGCTTATTGTCCCGGCACTCATCGTCAACATGGCCGAATTATCTATGTATATACCGCCCCCGTTGACCGCGCGGTTATTTGTGATAGACCCGCCCGTCATGATTAAATCTGCCGCTTGAAGGGACATTCCGCCGCCTAAAGCACTGGAACCGGTTGCCATATTACTGGTGATAGTTCCGCCACTGATCGTAGCATTTCCGTTGTTAATTTGCACTCCGCCTCCACCGGTCACAGAGGTGTTTCCGCTAATCGTACCGGAAGTCATGGTAAATGTGCTGTTACCCGTTAAAAGTGCGCCGCCTCCAACCCAGCTGGTGGCATTATTTGAAATGGTACCTCCGTTTATAATTAACGACCCACCCATGACATTTACGCCACCGCCATACGAAGAACTGTTGCTTCCCGGCGCACGGCAGTTTGTTATGGTGCCGCCACTTTCCAAGATAAGTGTACCTCCGGGGACGTCAACGCCGCCTATAATAGCGGTAGTACCGCCTCCCGGGCCGCTGAGTGTAACATTTTGAAGCGTCAAGCTTCCGGCTACACTAAAATGTCTGCTGCCGGGATTGGTTTGGGTAAACGTAAATATCGAACCGGCCGTACTGGTGAGGACAATATTTTTTCCGGCGGCAATAGTAAGCACCCCACCGGTTGCGGAGAAGCTGTTTTGCAGTTCAATCACAGTTTGCACGCCGATGGGTGCGGCGTTAATTGCAGCTTGTAAATCGCTGTAACTTGTAACCGGAGTTGCGGCATGTGCCGTCATCCGAGGCAGCATCCCAATGAGCAAAATAACGGCTATGCAAAGGCAAAAAAATCCTCTTATCGTTTTTGTATTTTTCATATATCTCAAATCCTTTCTCTAAAGGGTGTCGCCACTCTCAAAAAACGAAAGATGTTGTTTGATGTAATTTTATCATTTATTTTGCCATATTAACAGCTTTTTAAGGCATACAATATGACACCAACAAGTCATTTTTATTTCTACAAACAGTAAAGGCCGCCATCCAATGTTGGACGCGGCCCTTTCTTCATACAATATCTAAAAAATCTTAAACCAAGTTAAAACCTCTCCCCATCTTGCTCCATTTGCTTGAACATTGCCTCCATCATCGGACGCATCTTCTCAAATTGCTCGCTGGGTTTTTCCTCAACGCCGTACATTTCAAGAATACCGGGCTCCGGCGGATCCACACATGGAGACGCCAAAAATCCCGGACCCGGATCCGGCAAATGAACCACCGGTTTCAAGTAATTAACAGCGTTGTAAAGCACTTTTATAACTTCCGGAATGTAATATGTAGGATACATTTCATGACCGGGCTGGAAATAGAACACCTTTCCCCTACCCCGGTTAAAAACACAGCCTGAGCGAAACACCTCACCGCCCTGGTACCAACCGATCATAACCAATTCATCGGGAGAAGGGATATCAAAGACCTCGCCATACATTTCTTCTTTTGGGATTTCAAAATAGCGATCTATGCCTTGGCATATGGGATGGTTTGGATCAATAACCCACACCCGCTCACGCTCACCGATCTCTCGCCAGCTTAGGTTACAGGTAGTGCCCATCAGCTTTCTAAAAACCTTAGAATGATGACCGGAATGCAGCACAACAAGGCCCATGCCCAATCGCACATGTTTGGCCACCATTTCGGCGACTTCGTCCGCCACTTTATGATGCATCATATGACCCCACCAAAAAAGCACATCCGTGTCGCAAAGAATCTCTTCTGTCAGCCCGTGATTAGGCTCTTCAAGGGTAGCTGTACGGATAGTCAGACTGGCATCGCATCCAAGTAAACCCTTTTTTAAAGCTTCATGAATCCCCTCGGGATAAATCTCTTTTGCAGTACCCTGTTTTTCGTGAAAGAATTCGTTCCAAATTGTCACTTTGATGGACATAATCCGCCTCCTTTTGGTTTTTCGGCTATACATCGCTTATAGTTGACCGCTTTTGATGTTTTGGGGAAACCCGATCAAGGCCGCTATTTTACAACCTTTGATCACTGAATCACCCTCTAAACAATCAGTCATCATTTTTATGTAGAATTACTAACTTTTTTGTGCTAAACTTTGGTACAAAGCCTTTAAGTTAAAAAAGAGAAGCATATCAAGGTGTATTAAAGCACTGGAAGGAAAGAGGGATTTCTCATGCTATATTTTGATTTATATTCTACCCTAGGTTTTTTGTTTGTCAATACAGGGTTTCAAGCAAAGCAAAATTTAACCGTCATATTTCAAAAAGAAGGATTTAGCACAACAATAGACCAATTTGTTGTTATGAGCGCACTGTTTGGTACACATGGGATAACACAAAAACAAATATGCGACAAGTGCGGTAAAAACAGATCGAATTTAACCCGTCTTCTAAGGAGAATGGAAAACACCGGCCTGATTACTCGTAAAAAAGGGTACGATGGCCGTAGCCGTTACGTATATCTAAGCGAAGAGGGGCGTGAGCTGTTTATCTCCTTAGCACCAATCGCCGTAAAATATATGGCTCAAGTTTTAGGTGATTTATCAGATGATGAAAAAGACCTACTTACTAAGCTAGTACTTCGCATCCGCGAAAAACTATAAGGGAATAAATCAATCATGCAATAAAAATAGTACAGACATCATAAATAACTCTTTTTTATAAATTCAATCACTCCATTTTCTTCGTTACTACCTATTATACCCTTTGCAACATGCTTTAATTCATGATTAGCATTGCTTACAGCATAAGCCTCATCTGCAGCTCCAAACATAGGAATATCATTTAAATTATCTCCAAAACAAATGACCCTACTAAACCCAAAATGATCACGCAGCCACCTCAAGCCTGCCGCCTTTGAAGCCTGTCCATCATATATCTCAAGCCAATAATCATCGCTGTAAATATCTTTACTAAAAACGCTGGAGTATCCCGTTTCGCTTTCTACGATAGCCGCCAACGGCGTAAGTTCACTTTGCGTACCAATGAATGTTACATAATACACTTGCCCTTGGGCTAACTCTCGCCATGACGCAACACCCATTAGCCGCCTATCATTTCGCCGTACATTTAAATAACTGTTGATTCCGGGAGTTTCATGATTTCTGATCCACATCACCTGTTCCACACCATCTATAAGTGTATAAACAAGGGGATATAGATTATGTTCGTTAGCGTAAGAAAGTATAAAAGAAAACTTTTCATGCTCCATTGTAAATCCGCGAATAATATCACCGGAATCGTGATTTACGATAAACGCACCATTATATGTGATGACGGGCAACTGAATATTAAGACCTTTAATAATTTCATTTGCACTCGTCCATGATCTCGCTGTAGCATATGTAAAATTTAAACCCCGCGCAATAAGGGCGTTTAATGTATACACAGCAGTCAATTGTAACTTGGCTTTACCATCCAGCAGCGTGCCGTCTAAATCAGAAATATAAAGTGTTTTCATAATTCCATCCTTTCTCATGGGATTAATTATTTATCCCGCACCTTCTATAACAACGGTAATATAAGCCGCAATATTATGCTTTACAAATTTATCTTGGTATACTATAGTAAATCACTATCCCATGGCAAATGATCTATTTCAAGCGGAGGGGAAACAACCGATATGTTACTTACAAAAGAATGCGACTATGGTTTGCGAATAATACGCGCATTACATGATAATGAAAAAAGAACAGTGCAAACTATATGTGAAATGGAGTATATCCCGCATAAGTATGCTTATAAGATACTGAAAAAACTACAAAACGCGGGATTCGTTCAAAACCGGCGCGGCCCTGACGGCGGATATTTTCTTGTAAAGCCCCTTGATTCTTTTACTATATATGATGTGGCTACCGCCGTAAACGAAAGGTTATATATATCCGAATGTTTACGCGACGACAAAGAATGTCCCCGCAACAACGGAGCTGCTCCTTGTACAGTACATCTGGAACTTGCTCGTCTTCAAAGTTTATTAGTGGAAGAAATGAAAGCCAAAACCATAGAAGAATTAATACCGCACTAATTAATTTTCTAGCCGCTATATTTTATGATTTTTCATAAAGTATAGCGGCTTTTTGTCGAGCTATCAACGATTTGTACGTGGGTTAATTCAACTCAATATTATACTTGACAAATTTTATCAAGTATAATATCATGACGAAAATCTCCTCAAATGGAGGACCTACAAATATGCTGTTTATCAAATCATTTCAAAGGAGAGTTGAAAATGAATCAGAGATTTAGCTGTTCGAGCTGTGCCAGTGCAGACAAAAAGATTGAGTGCTTTGTTGGAGATTTACCAATGGAAACATCGTTCCACAGAGTAAATTCTCAAGAAGTAAAATGTGGTTTTGGACTTCAAGGCGTTTGCTGCAGGCTGTGTGCAAACGGTCCCTGCCGCATAACACCCAGTTCTCCACGAGGTATTTGCGGTGCCAATGCAGATCAAATAGTCACCCGTAATTTTTTACGTGCGGTTTCTGCCGGATCCGGCTGTTACATACACATTTTAGAAAGCACAGCCAGAAATTTGAAAAATACAGCCCTTGCAAAAGACAAATTAAAAGGGCTTGCCACCCTTGATAGACTGTGCGCTCACTTAGACATCCACGGTACAGACGAGTACGACAAAGCGGTTAAGGTTGCCGACGCAATCATCAGTGACCTTTATAAACCGGTCTTTGAACCTATGGAGCTTACAAAAAAAGTAGCTTATGCACCCCGTTACAAGCGCTGGCAAGAGCTTGGTATTTTGCCGGGGGGCGCAAAATCAGAGGTGTTTAACGGAGTTGTTAAAAGCTCTACAAACTTAAATTCCGACCCTGTGGATATGCTGCTGCACTGCTTACGCTTAGGCATCTCTACGGGACTATACGGCTTACAGTTTACAAATCTCATTAACGATATACTGTTGGGCGAACCGGAAATCCGTATGGCCCCTGTTGGACTGCGCGTCATAGATCCGGATTATATCAATATAATGATTACCGGTCATCAGCATTCGGTATTTGCTCATTTGCAAGACCGGCTTACCCATCCGGATGTAGTGGCGCTGGCCCAAGCCGCCGGAGCCAAAGGCTTTAAGCTTGTAGGCTGCACCTGCGTCGGTCAGGATCTTCAGCTTAGAGGCGCACATTATACAAATATTTTTGACGGCCACGCCGGTAATAATTACATCAGCGAAGCCATTTTAGCCACCGGTGCCATTGACGTCGTTTTATCTGAATTTAACTGTACTCTGCCCGGTATTGAAACGGTTTGCGACGAACTGATGATAAAGCAAATATGCCTTGACAGCATAGCCAAAAAAGCAAATGCCGACTTAAAGCAATTTGTATTTGAAGAACGCGAGCGTATTTCTGACGAAATTATAGAGGCGGTTATCGCCGCTTACAAAGCACGCCGTGGTAATGTAACCATGAATTTACTTCCGGATCATGGAAATGACCAAACCCTGACAGGGATCAGCGAAGTGTCCCTTAAAGCTTTCCTCGGAGATACATGGCAGCCCCTCATTGAACTGATTGCCTCCGGACAAATCAAAGGCTTAGCTGCCGTAGTCGGCTGTTCCAATCTGACCGCGGGCGGCCACGATGTTCTCACCGTAGAACTGACTAAACAATTAATCGCAAAAGACATACTTGTACTTACGGCAGGCTGTTCTTCCGGTGGAATCGAAAACTGCGGCCTAATGATGCCGGAAGCGGCAGAGCTGGCCGGGCCAAAGTTAAAAGCCGTATGTAAGCAGCTGGGCATACCGCCGGTACTTAATTTTGGGCCATGCCTTGCCATCGGACGTTTAGAGACAGTCGCCACAGAGGTAGCAGAAGCCCTTAACATTGATATCCCCCAGCTTCCTTTGGTAGCATCCGCACCCCAATGGCTGGAAGAACAAGCGTTGGCAGACGGAGCATTTGCTCTTGCCTTAGGTCTACCCCTTCACCTTGGCTTACCTCCTTTCTTAACAGGTAGCCAGGTTGCCGTTAAAGTATTGTGCGAAGATATGAAAGCATTAACCGGGGGCCACGTACTCATCAACGCGGACGCGGCAGAATCCGCAAACTTACTTGACGAAATTATTATCGAAAAGCGAAAAGCTCTAAATTTGACAATTTAATAGGGGGCATGTTTATGAAGCGCATTATGATTAATGCCGATAATTGTAAAGGCTGTAAAAACTGCTCCATCGCTTGTATGCAAGCGCACAGAGAAAGCGACTACGGAAGTTTTTATGACCTGGATCTTACCGACCCGGCTAACGAATCTCGAAACTTAATTTTATTAAACGCGCACAACAAATATATACCACTATTTTGCAGACACTGCGATCAGCCCAAATGTGTCAGTTCTTGCATGAGCGGCGCTCTCGTCAAAGATTTGGAAACCGGACTTGTGCGATATGATAAAGAAAAATGCGGATCATGCTTTATGTGTGTTATGAATTGTCCTTATGGTGTACTAAAACCCGACAAAGCCACACAAACCGAAGTTATACGATGTGATTTTTGCGCAAAAAACGGTGAGGATCCCAGCTGTGTTAAGGTGTGTCGCAGCGAAGCAATCTATGTAAGGGAGGTGTAATCGATGAAGCATGTGATTATAGGCGCAGGTGCCGCCGGTATCTCAGCCGCAAAAACCATTCGTGAGCTAAACAATACCGATGAAATCATAATCATTTCCACCGACGACTCTGTTTATTCAAGGTGTATGCTACACAATTATATAAGCGGGGAACGGGATAAAAAAAAGATCTCTTTTATTAGCGACGACTTTTTTACCAAAAATAATATCCGCTGGCTAAGCGGTAAAACCGTTACCGGGTTGGATACAGACAAAAGACTAATCCATTTTTCCGATGATTACGAATCCTTTGATCAGCTACTCATTGCAACGGGTGCAGACAGCACCCCATTACCGCTGCTTCAATCCCAAAGCCCTAAAAATATATTTGGATTACGCCATTTGTCCGACGCGCAGGCTATACGGGAACAAGCCAAGCACGCGCAAAACATAGTTATTATAGGTGCAGGGCTGGCCGGACTAGACGCTGCTTATGGGTTTATCGAAATGGGCAAAAAACCGATTATTGTTGATATGGCCAACTCCATACTCGCTCTAAACCTGGATGCATATACATCCGACATTTACAAAAAGAAATTTGAACAGGCAGGATGCGTTTTCCATCTTGGACAAAAGATCGAGGCGGCAGAAACCGGAGTCTCCGGAGATATCCTCTCCCTCACTTTAAGTTCCGGCGAAAAACTGCCCTGTGATTTGGTGGTGGTTGCAATAGGCTCTCGTCCGGCGATTAGTTTTTTGACCGACAGCGGGATTGCTTGTAACAATGGTATTACAGTCAACAAATACCTTGCCACAAATATAGAGGGGATTTATGCCGCAGGAGATGTAACCGGCTTGTCCGGGATATGGCCCAACGCGGTAAATCAAGGTGAAGTAGCCGCCAAAAACATGTGCGGTATCCCGACAGTTTACAAAGACATATTTGCAATAAAAAATACCATAAACTATTTTGGGATTCCGTCTCTTTCCCTTGGGAAAGTCGAACCGGACGAGACCGATATATCGGTGGTTAGAAAAGATAGAAATAAATTTGAAAAAATCATTTTGCAGGATGGGGCGGTAGTGGGTGTGATTATACAAGGATGCATTGCCCATAGTGGTTTTTGGCAATTTATGATCAAAAATCGTGTCGATGTCTCAAAAATAAAAAAACCGGTTTTTAATCTCTCATTTGCCGATTTTTATGGTGTACAGGAAAATGGTGAGTATCGGTGGGTAGTATAAAAACTGTATCTCATCGCCGGTAAAATCATCAAAAGCACAAATTTCCTGCCTGGTTCAGGCAATATAAAATCGCTATGCCGTATATGTTTTCGTCCGGCATAGCGATTTTTTGATTGTTAAGGCTTTGCATTTGATTTACTCCGCCGCTTTAAAATTATAAATAGGCTTAAGGGCTTTTACAATATCCACTGTTTCGCTCATATTATCAACAATCTCTTGCATAGGCTTGTAGGCAAACGGAGCTTCATCTAAAGTACTCCTACTTATAGTAGTAGAATAAATCCCTTCCATGGCTTTTTCAAATTGAGTCAGTGTAATCTGCCCTTTAGCAGCCGTGCGGCTCATTAAGCGCCCGGCACCGTGGGGGGCCGAATGATTCCAATCTTCATTACCCTTACCCATACAAATGAGACTGCCATCCCGCATATTCATGGGGATGAGTACTTGTTCCCCTCTTCTTGCGGAGATAGCCCCTTTACGCAGTATCTTAGTGTCCAAATCAATATAATTATGAATCGTAGTAAAAGCCTCCATGACCGTAAAACCTACCTGGTTTTCCAGTTCCTCTATAATTGCTTTACGATTAACATCCGCATAGCGCTGGATAATAGCCATATCATGGAGATAGTCATCTAAAAGTCCACCGGAAATATAAGCCAGAGATCGCTCAATTGCAATCCCCTGCCCTCTTACGTATTTAACAGCTTCTTTTTGATAATATTCCGCAGCTTGTTTACCTAAATTGCGGCTGCCGGAATGTACCACCAAATACAAATTTCCATCCTTGTCTTTAGAAAGTTCAATAAAATGATTGCCGCCACCCAAAGTGCCGATAGAAAGAATCGCACGGTCCAATGTCATATGTTTAGCACAACGTAACATATTTAAATCTATTTTATCAGTAAAATGATGAGAGAATTTTCGAATTGCAAAACCCGCGGGAATATATTGATGAACCACTTTATCAAGATGCCGAAGATCCAGATGCTTTTCTTTCAAAAGCACTGTTTCCATCCCACAACCAATATCCACTCCTACTAAGTTTGGGACAATCTTGTCTGTAATAGTCATGGTGGTGCCAATTGTACAACCCATCCCGGCATGGACATCGGGCATGATACGGATTTGGCTTCCTTCTACAAAGCTTTGATTTAACAAATTATAGATTTGGAGTACAGCGCTATCCTCGGCATTATTATTAAAAACCTTAGCTGTTGCATATTTTCCGTTCAATGTTAGCAATTCTGTTCAATCCCTTTATGTAAGATTCACTGATTATAGCATAAAAAAGAGTAAAAGGGGTATATTTAACATACCCCTTTATTTACTCTTTCGTTACTGTTTTATTACTGATTTGTTACTAAAATTACCTGATAGATGTGCTGCCAGAACCGCCGGCCATAGCCCGCTCCTGAGCTTCAATCATCTTTTTAACCATGTAACCGCCGACAGAACCTGCTTGCGAAGAAGTCAAGTCACCGTTATATCCTTGTTTTAAAGGAACGCCGATTTCGCTGGCAACTTCGTATTTAAACTGGTTTAGAGCCTCTCTGGCTTGGGGTACAGCAGCTCTGCTACTGTTACTATTTGAACTTGAACTAGTCATTGTATTAGTGCCTCCTCTTTTTTTCTAACGGAAGGATTGTTCCGTTATGAGCCTATTATTACCCTTATGCAAGGTTTTATGATGGAAATTAAAGTGTATGAAAAATTCGCCAGCAGATATGTGTTTTTAGTTTTTTTTGTCAAAAAATGATATTAAATCGAACGTTTTTGTGGTATTATGATTTTTATGAAAATAAGCGAAAACTATAATGGAGGGTTATCGATTGAAAAAACTTTTAATTGTTGACGGACATGGCCTTTTATTTCAGATGTTTTTTGGTATGCCCTCAAGGATAGTAAATAAGCATGGCAAAGCAATCCAAGGAACTCTGGGTTTCGTTGGCGCACTCAAAAAGATCATTTATCTTACCCAACCCACACATGTGATAGTCATATTTGACGGGGAGCATAAAAATAGTCGTTTAGAAATCGACCCTGATTATAAAGCCAATCGCATTGATTATTCGGATGTACCTGATGAGGAAAACCCATTTTCACAACTTGAAGATATCTATGCAGCCCTTGATTTTATGAAAATAAAACATTTTGAAACAGCTGAGGTAGAAGCGGACGATGTTATAGCAAGTTACACCATTACATACAGAGATAATATGGAGATTGTCATTTCCTCTTTTGACAGCGATTTTTTTCAACTCATTGGTGATAATGTCTCGATTTTAAGATATCGGGGCAAAAAAACTGTTATTTGCGATGCATTATATATAAAGGATAAGTACGGGATTTTACCCGAGCAATACGCCGATTTCAAGTCATTGACCGGCGACAGCTCCGACAATATCACAGGAGCTAAAAAAATCGGTGTAAAAACCGCTGCACTGTTGATTAACCAATTTGGAAGCCTGCGGAGTATAATAAATAACGCTGATGTGATAGAAAAAGCTCATATCAGAGAATCAATAGTAGATAGCCGCAGTCGACTGCAAAATAATTACAAACTTATAAAACTAGAGAATAATACGGATCTTACATTCGATTTAAATGACATTTTGTATGCAAATAAAGATTACACTACTAATGATGTATTAAAAGGTATCAACCTACATCAATGAAGCATTCAAAGCGACGCTCCTTCATTTCCATTGTTTTTGTTCGACTCTTCAAATTTTTTGTCCTCGTAATACGCCGTTATGCTCTCATACATCTCCTTTAAGACCGCAACAATCGGTATAGCAGCAATCATACCTAAAATTCCCGCAATAGCCCCGCCCACGGTTATACTTATGATCACAAGAAGCGGACTCAACGCGTAAGAGCCACTCATCAGCCGCGGTTGAACGATATTGGCATCTACCTGCTGTGTTATAAAAAGTGTTACGGCCATGATAAGGCCCATTGCGACGCCCTGTGTAAAAGCAACTACGATAACAGCGACCATTGTGCCAAAAATTGACCCAAAATACGGCACATAATTTACTATGCCCAGCATTATACCAAGCATCAGGGCATACGGAGAACCTGCTACAGCCAACTGTATTGTCGCAAGTGTGCCAAGGATTATACCGTCAATCGTTTGAACACGTACGTATTGCCTGAAATTTTTGTTTAAGCGGTCGGCGTATCCTATGATTGCTTTGCTGACTCCGGCAGAAGTATAAACATTTAACATTCTGACAAGAAATCCTTTGAATCTGTCTTTTTCAATCATGATATATATTGACGAGATAAAAGCAATGACTCCGGTAAATATCGAGGCACCTACACCGAAGATGGCATTTAATGGAGTTATGAGACTTCCAACATTAAAATCTGCAAATCGATCGGCTAAAAAGCCAAAAACACTTTCCGGACTGATATACCATCCAAATATATCCCAACTATTAAAATATTCGATAAACTCTACTATCCCTTCCCAATACATCGGGACATTTATAATAAAAAATGAAATGCTGTCTGCAATAGCAGGGATAATCAAATCTAAGGTCAGATAAATAATCAACCCAAAAATCAGTATTACAGCAAGAACACTAAACATCCTCTGCCTTTTGACAATAAATTTGATATTGGTCCTTACCAGTACTTTTTGAATTGCACTACATGGCATATTAACTATGTACGCAATAAGAAATCCATAAAAAAATGGAGTAAAGACATCCCATGCCTGTCCGATGAAATTAAGGAAAAATCTGATTTCAAAAATAATCACAAATGTTATGATAATGGCCAGCGCAAGTAAATAATACGGCAATAGAAGCTTAAATTTCTCTTTGTTTGTGGATTTCTTCTCACTTGACATCATTTTTCCCCTTTGGATTGTAAATGAGAGTGCACAGTATTCAACTCTACACCCCACATAAAAACAAATTTCCCATTAATTAAGACAGAGATTCTATCAATTACTATACCACATAACTATGTCTGGTTATATATCTGTTAAAATCAATTTCAAAAAACTACTTGACGTGTCGTAGTAGTCTATGATATGATCATTACAACGTCAGACGTAGTAACGAGTGAAGGAGGTAATTCCTTGGATAATATCACAATCAGCAGTGATGTGATGCGGGGGTATATCGATTTAATAATCCTTCGGGTGCTTTGTGATGGAGATTCTTATGGTTACGCGATTTCCAAAAAGGTCACAGATATATCAGAAAACAGCTACACAATGAAGGAGACAACGCTATACTCGGCATTTTCACGCTTAGAAAAATTAAAGTATTTGCGCGCTTATCCCGGCTCAGTTTCGGGGGGACGCGAACGGACATACTATACTTTAACAGAGGAAGGCTTACAGTATTATCGTCACAAATGTGACGAATGGGTGGTTACACAGGATCTAATTTCAAAATTTATCATCAAAGACGAAAGGAATGATAGCGATGGAGGCAATTAAAACCTATCTTGATAATGTATTTGCTGCATACCCACAATCAAATGAGGTTCAAGCACTCAAGCGAGATATGTTAGCTAATATGGAAGAAAAATACATTATGCTTAGGCAAGGTGGTAAAAGTGAACATGAGGCTGCCTATAGCGTTATAGCTGACTTCGGTAACATTGAAGAAATAACCGCCGAACTGGGACTGGATATTAAAAGCGGTGAAGTTGAGGAAGCTATTTTCCTAACTTGGAATGATGTACAAACCTATCTTACAAAGGCAAAACAAAGCGGCATATGGATAGGGCTTGGCGTTTGGTTGATTATCGCAGGGGTTTCCTCTGTTGTTCTTTTGGACAATGTCTTTATACTGTTTGTAACAGTAGCAATAGCCGTGACAATGTTTATCGTCAACGGAAATAAAATGAGTCCATATGCATCCTACGAAGAAATATCCCTTCGTCTTGATTCAAATACCCGCGAAAAAATTGAAACCGAACGTGCCAGATTTATGCCCAGCTGTACCGCTATGGTTGCCGGAGGCATCGCTTTAATCCTTCTCGTTGTGGGCGCGGTAACGGTTATTGATTTTCCTATACCTCTTTTTTTAAACATCGTTGGTTTTTCGGTATTTCTATTTATTATAGCCGGCTCTTACAGCTCTGCTTTTGATATTTTGTTAGGAAAAGGAGATTATTCCAACAAAGAAGCGGTTAAAAAATCCGGACGGATAGTTGGCACTCTAGCCGCCGTTTATTGGCCTGTGGCTACGGCCATTGCCTTATGGCAGCTTTTTATCGGAAATGCGTACTTTTGGGTAGTTTGGCCGGTGGCCGGTGTTTTGTTTGGAGGCATTTGCGGTGGTATAGCCGTTTGGTACGGAACAAAAGATAAGGACAATAAATAAAATAGCACATATGTATTTTAGCCATATAAACAGCGACCGCAAGCATTCATTCTTGTGGTCGCTGCTTTTTTATCCAACACAAAAAGTCCTCAATTAGCCAGACAACCGTAAGCTTGACAGATACCAGCGCTATGATATGATTTTAAAAACATCCTCAGGAGGCTTGACATGTGGACTGAAGAATATCTGGATCAGCTCTTAACCACCCCATCCCCTAAGCTTATCGCCGATATATCTAAAATCAAAGGCGACATAATCATTTTAGGCGCCGGCGGGAAAATGGGGCCATCACTTTCTGTTTTGGCCAAAAACGCCTGCAAAGCAGCAGGCATTGACAAAAAAATCATCGCTGTATCCCGGTTTAGCGATCCAATGGCCGTTGATCTTCTAAATAAACACGACGTATCTACAATCAGCATAGATTTAATGAAACCAAAAGCTATGGATACCCTGCCGGATGCGGAAAACATTATCTACATGGCCGGTCGTAAATTTGGCACCGATGGCCAAGAGCATCTGACATGGGCCATGAACACATGGCTGCCTTCTTTAGCGGCGGAAAGATATAAGCACGCTAATATCGTATCCTTTTCTTCAGGAAATATTTATCCAATGATGCATCCACAAGACGGAGGTGCCGACGAAACTACGCCTTTGGATCCGGTAGGTGAATACGCAATGTCCTGCTTAGGACGGGAACGTATTTTTGAACATGCCTCCATAACCTACGGTACACCGGTATGCCAATATCGGCTTAATTACGCCGTCGATTTACGTTATGGCGTGTTAAACGATATTGCGCAAAATATTTTAAGCGATCAGCCTATAAAAATAACAACACCGGTTTTTAACTGTATCTGGCAAGGAAGCGCCAATGAAATTGCTATCCGTTGCATACTGTTATGCGAAACTCCGGCCAACGCATTAAATGTTACCGGACCGGAAACCGTCTCAGTAAAATGGGCCGCCCGGGAGCTGGGCAAATACTTAGGCAAAGCGCCCATCTTTATAGAAAACGAAGACAATACCCCAAGACCAAATGACGCCGCTTTAATTAACAATGCATCCAAAATGGCTGATATTTTTGGTTACCCCGATGTTTCAATAGGCACTTTAATCCGCTGGCAATCCGAATGGCTGCTGGCCGGAGGCCGGGTTTTAAATAAGCCAACGCATTTTGAAGAACGAAAGGGGAAATTCTAGTGAGTTCAAGACATGCGGCCTTAGCCGTTTTACAAGCCGGAACAGTCATACCGGCCACTCCTTTAGCTTTAACCGCCGAAAAAAAATTGGACGAAAAACGCCAGCGCCTTATCATGCGCTATTTTCTTCATGCAGGAGCCGGTGGAATCGCCTCCGGAGTCCATTCCACCCAATTTGAAATCCATGATGAAAAAGTAGGTCTGTTAGCCCCGGTACTTGAGATTGTAGCGGATGAAATATCTCAATTTGAAGACGCAACCAAAAAAATCATTGTAAAAGTAGCAGGGGCTTGCGGCCCTGTAAGCCAAGCGGTAAAAGAAGCGGAACTTGCAAAAAAGTTAGAGTATGACGCGGTTTTATTAAGCCCCGGTGGTCTGCCCAACCTCAGTGAAAAAGAGTTTCTTGAAAGAACAAAAGCAGTAGCTGAAATCATGCCGGTCATTGGTTTTGCTTTGCAAACTGCCGTAGGGGGCCCGACTTTTTCATATCACTATTGGGAAGCTCTTTGCGAAATAGACAATGTGATGGCTATAAAAATCGCACCCTTTGATCGATACCAAACCTTGGATATTGTACGAGCGGCAGCCTTATCGTCCCGAAGCGATAAAATCGCCCTTTATACGGGTAATGATGACAATATCGTTATTGACCTACTCACAAAATTCTCATTTACCAAGAACGGAAAAACATACGAAAAACAATTTGTAGGTGGACTATTAGGGCATTATTCGGTTTGGACCAAAAAAAATGCAGAACTTTTTGAAATGCTGAGAGATATCAGAGAAAATGGCGCGCTTCATGGTATTACCCCGGAGCTAATTACCCTGGCCGCCAAGGTCACCGATATGAATGCCGCGGTTTTTGACCCCGCTAATCGTTTTGCCGGATGCATATCCGGCATACATGAAGTTTTACGGCGTCAGGGCTTACTGGCGGGGATATGGTGTATTAATGATAAAGAAAAACTTTCACCGGGACAAGCTGAGGAAATTGACAGGATTTATGCCATGTATCCGGAGCTTACGGATGATGATTTTATAAAGGCAAATATGGATAAATGGATGGAAGGGTTACTATAGAACCTACTTTAGAGAGGACTCACCACAATGAAAATTTATGATATTTCCCTGGAAATTTCTAATGACATGCCCGTTTACGGCGACGGCGAAAAACCCCTTATAACAGAATTAGCTCAAATTAAGCACGGCAGCCAATACAATCTAACCAGATTTACCATGACCGGCCACATGGGTACCCACGCGGATACGCCGCTGCATTTTGTAGACGGAGGTGCCACCTGTGATAATATCCCTCTGGATCATTTTTATGGCCCGGCAAAAGTGATTCAAATGCCGCCGATCGAGGGGGACATCACAAAAGATGATTTGCTGCCACTGGATATCCACGGGGGAGACATTCTACTGCTCAATACCGGAAATAAAGTCTTTACACCGGATGCCGCTGCCTATTTGGCAGAGAAAAAAATCAAAACATTAGGCGTAGATGCTATGTCTGTAGATGCATATAACAGCCCTGACTTTCCTGTGCACCATATCCTGTTAGACAATGACATTACCATAATAGAATGTCTGGCTTTGGACGGAGTCCCGCAAGGGACATACGAATTATCCGCCTTACCCCTTAAATTCAAAAACGGCAACGGCAGTCCCGTTAGGGCAATCTTGGCAGATAAGCGTAAAGTAGAGTTGGTTATTTTTGATATGGACGGTTTAATGATAGACACCGAACCCATTTCTAAAGAAGGCTGGAAGCAAGCCTTAGAGCATTATGGATTAGAATTGGATGAAACATTTTTTAGCAGGCTCCTGGGAAGAGGGATAGACACAGCCAGAGAGCTGATGAACAACCATTTTGGCCCTGATTTTAATTTTGAAAAAGTGCGGGAAAAACGAACAGCTCATATGGAGAACCATATAAAGCAAAATGGACTTTCCATGAAAAAAGGGCTGCTACATATGCTGGATAGACTAGATCAAATGGGCATAAAAAAATGCGTCGCCACATCAACAGAATGGGACAGCATGGAGAGAAAATTGGGCAGCTTAGGGTTACTGCAACGTTTTGACGGTTTTGTAACCGGCGATCAGGTCAAGGAAGGCAAGCCACATCCTGAGATATTTTTAAAAGCGGCAAACCTAATAGGTGCCCAGCCTACCAATTGCGTGGTACTTGAAGATTCTATCGTTGGAGTAACCGCTGCATACAGCGCGGGTATGCGCCCGATTATGATACCGGATATGGCTCAACCAGATAAAGCGACACTTACTAAATTTTATGCCAAATGTGATGATTTAGAAGAAGCGGCGGGGATTATTGAGGGCATTGCGTTACAGTAAGTTCCCTTGTAGACGCATGAATTTAATAAGAGCCAGGATAAGATCGTGACAATCGCCCGAGACGTGAGATTAGCGTTTTCGGGCGATTTTTGGGTCAATCTAAAAGCATCCGATAATCTTCTCTTGATTCGTACACAAACTCGGTCAGGCCTTCCAGATTTAGCTGTGCTATTTCTGCATTGATATTAATACTCGGATCCCCGTTAACCCGCCACATCATTATGTTTCTATATGTATCGCTCTCAAGAAGTCTTTGCCTTAATGCTTCATTTTGAGAATTAAAATGGGGAACTGACATTAATGTATTTTCATCTACAAAGTAAAAATCCGGTGGCCTTACCTCGTTTATATCACTCCTGGCCAAAATACTGTGCTGAAAAGCCGCCCAAAACCTATTCTCCGATATATGACTTATATAGCCATCTCCGGGAATATCGTAATCCCTTCCCACTTCTCCATATACAAACAAGTCAAATACTTCTTGATCAGAATAAAATAACTCTAAAATATCCAATGCTAATTCCTTATTCGCACTATTTCTATTGATGGCCAGTACGGAATCGAAAATGAAATCAGAATATAAATTTGCCCGATGTGGCTCAAACTGCAATATAGTATAGTAACCGGCAAACTCTTCAGGGTAAGGAAGTACTGCCGCCAACACATTCCAATTTCTAGCCAATGAAAAGTATCTATCATCCAAAGTCATATACACACGAAGGATTTCATGTTGATACATCCTTTGAAGGATTTGAGCGTCTCGAAAGAAAATGTCAGAGCCTATATAGGCTTTTATATCCCCATCTCTATACATTATCAACGAATGATCACACACTAAAAATGGCCATTCTTCATAAGTACGGTGAAGGAATCTAAGAGCTTCATTATATTCTATGACAATTTCATAATCCAATCCCAAATCTCTAGCTACTATTGATGCATTTATTAATTCGTCTGCAGTTGTGGGAAGAGGCAAGTTTATTGCTTCAAGAACATCAGTCCTAACGCGTAACCCAGAACTCAGTGCCGCCAGCCTTTTGTCGATTGCCCATGTCAGCGCAATGCCATATTCGGCTCCGCTAACACTCATTGCGTTTCGCAACGGAGCCGGGCTTAGGGCCGCTAACCCAGGACGATTATCTATTCCGGCGGCTATATCGGCAAATTCACCTTCAGCGGCACGCCGCCGATAATCTCTTGACTGTATCCATTTAATATCATTATCCGAAGGTCCATATCCTCCAGTTAACCGAAGTTGAGCAGGAATCCCCCTTGCGGTTAATACCTCATTTAAAAGCGACTCTCGCCTATGAAGAGTCATCTGACTCATATTCACCCAACCAAGGGGGATTACTTGCATCGTCACGGTTTCAACGGATAGAGATGTTTCCTGTTGTGGGTTTGGTGCAATATTGATGTTTAGTAGATCATTTATATCAGGTTGACGACTACAACCCGCTAAAACAAGCGCCAAGATTAATAAGCACATATATCTCCCAAAGCAGCTTTTTGTTTTGATGATTTTTCCTCTGTTTAACATTTTCATCCTCCAATCCTTCTGCCGCAATCGTTTTCCATTTAATTGCTATAATATCAATATTTACGAATTCGTATTTTGTTATGTCTGTCTATTTCAATACGGGATCACTCTTTTGTTTCTCGTAAGCTTACATGATATACTCCATTAGCAAAATATAAGTTCCGTTTAGCAAGAATCGAAATCAAATAAATGAAAATCATTTGAATCCCTAATTAAGGAGAATCCAATATGTCACTACCCGACGTATCTAATATATACGAAGCCATCCTAACTTCCAAAAAATATACAACACTATATAAACCAATGGTGCTACGCATTTGTCAAGAAGAATACCCTAAATACACCAATGACAAAGAACGCATAAAAGCCGTAAAAAACACCCTTCACGCCATGTACGGCGCGTATTCAACCCCTGATATCTTTAAAAAAGCCAATAAGTTGCTGGATACTTTTATTGCGCAACAACATGAAAGCCAAAGACAAGAAATTTTAGCTAAAATACTGCAACTGCATGCCTCTACAAAAGAACGGATTCAAAATTTATCCGACTTTTATGACTTTATATTTGATGCTATAGGTCCAATAGAATCAATAATAGACATTGGCTGTGGCTTTAACCCCTTTACCTTACCTTATTTCCGCAAAAACACAGGAACTCTCGGCAAATATTATGCCTTGGACATAGATCATCGCACTTCAGATTTAAATAATCGCTATTTTGCATCTTTAGAAATGTCACCCTTGGCAAGCTGTGTAGATATCGCTGTAGATACTCCGCATACTTCTGCTGATGTTGCCTTTTTATTTAAATTACTGCCCTTGATAGAGCGCCAATCCAAAGGACGCAGTGCTCAGTTACTTAAGGAGATCGATGCAAAATATTTAATTGTTACCTATCCTACAAAATCCCTTTCGGGTAAGAAAAAAGGCATGTCAGATTTTTATTCTGCAGCCTTTGAAGATGTTATGGATGAGATCGGAGGAAGTATATCAATCAGCTCCAAACAGGAAATTGGAAACGAATTGATTTATGTTATTGCGAAGTAAATTTTGTAGTGAAATATAACCGATTACCTCACTGGATTTTTTCCAACATAACTTCAACCGCCTTCTGCAGTTGAACATCCTCTTCCCATGTCAAACGAGCCGCCATCATGGCGGTTTCTCTATCTACCTCTACAATATAATCAGGAGTAATACCTTCGCCATGGATACTAATACCGTTTGGACTATAGTATCGGGCTATTGTCACTTTTACGGCGCTGCCGTCAGACAGCATATACAGGCTTTGTACAACACCCTTGCCAAAGGTTTGCTGGCCTACTACTGTACCTACCCCATGATCCCGCACCGCACCTGTCAGCACCTCCGACGCACTGGCGCTACCGCCGTTAACCAACATCACTAAAGGCAAGTCTATCCGATTATCGGTATCGGAACGATACACCGTACGCTCTCCCTGTTTATTTTCGGAATATAAAATAGTACCTTGAGGCAGCAACAAATTGCCGATATGTACCACGGTCTCTAAAAGCCCTCCGGGATTATTTCTTAAGTCTATAACCAAGCCCTGCATCCCTTGATTACGTAAATCCAAATAGGCCTCCGAAAATTGGCTGACTGTCACGCGATCAAAACTTTCTATCCGCAAATAACCTATGCTGTCTTCCAGCATCCGATGAGCTACTGTTGGCACATTAATACGCTGACGCGTGATCGTTATATTAAAAATATCATCGCCACGTAAAATCCCAAGGCGCACCTGAGTACCCGGTGAGCCTTTGACTAAAGCCGTCACCTCTTCAAGGCGCTTGCCTGCCATATCTTCTCCGTCCACTTCCAATATTTTATCACCGGGCAGCAGTCCGGCTTCCTCTGCGGGACTACCGCTAAAAACAGTCATTACTGTCACACTGTAATCTTCCGGATCTAAAATAACCGCCATGCCCACTCCCGCATAGGTCCCTTCGGTTCGTTCTGTAAAAACCGCCAGCGCTTCCCTGTTAAAATAATAGGTATACGGATCCCCAACACCCTCAAGCAACCCTCGGTACATATTTTCAAGAAGTGTATCCTTTTCAAAGGGTACAATGGAATGGTTACTTAATATGGAGTAAATTTCAAATATCTTCGCTTCCGGCGGCATCTGCCTGCCCCACAACATATAGGACCTTAAGGGACTAATCCCTAATGACACCCCAAGCATTAATGCCATCCCTATCAACATACCTATGACAAACGATTTTCTTTTTTCCATATTCCGCTCCATTTCCAAATAAAAAATGTCTTTGCTACAAATGCTATAAATTGTCTAATTATCGCATAAATTGCGGTCGAATAAGACTTGTAATTAGACGCAGAAGGTCATATAATGTCAATCATGGAATTTATTTCCAATATTCGCATTTTCATATGCCGCTCACTAATTATATCTATGCACCGAATGGAGGAAGCATACTATGAGTAAACGGAAGATTACAATCTTACTGGCAGACGACAACAAAGAATTTTGCGACACTCTCACCAATTATCTGGAGAAGCACGACGACCTTGAAATTATAGGCGTGGCTTATGACGGAGTGGAAGCCTACAACAAAATCCTTGAGACTAAGCCTGATATCGCGATTATTGATGGCGTTATGCCACGTCTCGACGGTCTTGGAGTATTAGAAAAACTCAATCTGCGACAACAGACAGAACATGCGCCTATCTGCATCATGCTATCGGTAATCACCCAAGATAAAATTACTCAAAAAGCGATAGAATTAGGGGCTGACTATTACATAGCCAAGCCCTTTGATCTGGAAGCATTGGTATCCCGTTTGCGCTATTTAAAGGAGCAATTAAATCATCCTCAACTGCAAAGTGTTAAAAATGCTTTTAGCCAGTCTATTAACTTGGAAACCAAAGTAACCGGAATCCTCCACGAAATAGGTGTGCCTGCTCATATCCGAGGCTATCATTATATGCGCGAAGCCATTATCATGGCCGTAGAAGATATTGATGTGTTAAATTATATCACAAAAGAGCTGTATCCTACGATTGCCAAAAAATGCAATACTACGCCCAGCCGTGTAGAACGTGCTATTCGCCATGCGATAGAGGTTGCTTGGAGCCGTGGCAAAGTGGATGTTATTGATCAAATGTTTGGGTATACCATTAATAACCATAAAGGGAAGCCTACAAACAGTGAATTTATTGCTTTAATCGCCGATCGTCTGCGTCTTGAACTTAAAGCAGGATAGAATAACAAAAAAATTAATTAAGCATGTTGCAAAGGGGAGGATTTTGTGATATGATCCTATCTAGTTTTTCAGAAATTTTGGTTGTACCAAAATCGGCGCAAGCGCCGCCCGACATTTTCGGGTTCATGCGGGAGGGTTCCCGAGTGGCCAAAGGGGGCAGACTGTAAATCTGTTGTCTTCGACTTCAAAGGTTCAAATCCTTTTCCTCCCAGAATCAAGCTCTTGCCGACTGTCAGGCGAGAGCTTTTATTTTTTGTGCCGCAATGGATTCCCCCAAAAATATGATTTCCATTTTAGAATCTGACTTCATATAAAAAGGAGCTTAAAAATGCCACATATTCCAACATTGGAACAGGCCAGAGACCTGCTTAAACAGTATAATCAAGAGCCTCACCTGCTAAAGCACGCAGAAACCGTATCAGGAACCATGGGCTACTTTGCCAAAAAGCATGATCCGGAAAACGAAGCGTTTTGGCGGGTAGTCGGTATGCTTCATGATATCGATTTTGAACAATTCCCGGAAGCCCATTGTGTCAAAGGCATAGAATTGCTGCGCGAACATGATGTAGACGAATCGGTTATTCGCTCGGCTATCAGTCATGGTTGGGGACTCACCGGTTCTCCTTACGAACCGGAAGCTTTTATGGAAAAAGTTATCTATGCGGTGGATGAACTTACCGGATTGATTGGCGCAACCGCTCTTATGCGCCCAAGTAAGAGCTGCATGGATTTGGAATTGTCCAGCGTAAAAAAGAAGTTTAAAGATAAAAAATTTGCAGCCGGCTGCTCTCGGGATGTTATCCGGCAAGGTGCCGAGATGATGGGCTGGGAGTTGGATCAGTTAATCGAAGAGACTATCATGGCTATGCGTGAAGTAGAAGAAAACGCAGTGTAATACTATAAACAAGCGCCTTTCCATTTCGTTATAATATATACTTAGATGGAAACAGATCAGCTGCTAAAAAGGACATCTCCCGGAAATTTATTTATTTAGTTTCCAAGAGACATCCTTTTTTTATGTTTGCTTCTATATCTCATGGGGTCTAAAATCCGGCTTACCCATCACATCTTTAAATACCAACAGTAAAACGCAAACGATAAACATTTGCCGGAAGCACCTGCTCTCGTGTCAGCCTCGTGCTCCAGGCCATATTGGATCCTATTGCCATATGCGCGGCATCTATATGAACAAAAGTTTCGGACCTCTGTGGAAGCAAATGATCATGAGTCGCTTTCTGATAGTCTGTCACCGTATTATGAAGGGCATTGAAATGAAAAGGACTACTGCCGGTTATTGTTATACAATGATTTTTATCATCAGATAAGGTCAGCCAACGGGTTTCTTCATGACCACCGCATTCTGATGGGGGGATAAACGGGAAATGCTGAGCTGTCACCGTACTTTCATAGACGCCCAACCGAGCAGACAGCAGACGGTCACTATAGTTTTCGTTTTCACCATAGCCATAATAATTAAGATTTTCAAAACCGGCCGGAGTGATTAATTCCAGACCTGCCCGGGGCACATACATCAAGCTTGGACTAAGCATAAAATATGTATCCACCTCTACTTGACAGCTACCGGCTTCATCAGTATGAGAACCGTCAGCCACAGATCCGCCAACGAAAGACTTACCACCCATTTTTGTCCTTAAATCCGCTCCTATATCTGTCTTGCCCCTGACCATGCGATAGCGATTTTCTACACGGGATATTAATTCTTTTCCATCCTTTTGTGTCAGCAGTTTGTAGAGCACGGTAATAGTACCGTCTGTTGTCACATCTACCTTGTCGAGTATTGTAACCGTATTACCGTCACGTAGCGGGGCAAAAACCGTATGCATACCCCACCCTGCCTGTGTGTCCATCCCCGTATACGGACGGTCAATACACGGTGTACCGCTATCCAGCAGATAGATATTGCCCTCTTTACGCAAACAAAAGGCTCCATTTTTTTTGCACACAGTCAGCTCTATCTCTCCTGCCCGGACCGAGCAGGTAGCCTCTGTATTTTCAATCGCTATATCTGTTTCGGTTGCGGGAATAAGAGCATTTGCCACGGCATTAGGTTCTTTAATCCCATACTGAAATGCGCCGACCTCGTATCCTGCCGATCCGTAAAAAGTAGCTTCCTTTTGCGTGACCACAAAATCCATATGATATTCGCAATCATCCTTTATCAGATGAGCCGGCGGCAGTATCTCCATTTGAACATGGGATAACGGAGCAATATCCCCGGGATTGATGACTTCACGATGGATGATACGCCCATTTTCCCGTAGAGCCATAGTAATTACATACTGACTTAACGACCGCGTAAAGGATTTGTTGCAAATTTCAAACCGAGTAAGGGGTGTATGATCAAAATTCCAGCCAAAGCGGTCGGTTGCCGGGCGGATAACCACCGGAGCATAGGCCTGCTTCAATTCGTAAGCCATAGGCTTCCAAGTCAGATCCGGCAAAACAACACCATTGTTGGTCATATACCAAGGCACTTCCGGATCGGTCATACTTTCATTAAAATCTCCGCCGTAAGCAAAGAAAGTACCGAACCCATCGGGCAGGGATTGCAGTAAACATTTATCCTGCCAATCCCATACAAAACCGCCTTGGAAACGGGGATGCTTTTCTGTCAATTCCAAGAAATTATACAAACCGCCGCCGCTGTTTCGGATCTGGTACAAATACTCTACCAATATGATTGGCCTATCGTCATCCGGGTCCGTTAACATAGCCATTATCTCGTCAATGGTGGCATACATAAAACCGCGAATATCCGAAATATTTTTACCCGGCGCTCCCGCTTCGTATTGACACAAACGCGTGGGATCATACTCTCTAATATACCCGGCCATCGCGGCATGATTGGCTCCGGTGCCGCTTTCGTTGCCCAAAGACCAAGAAAAGATACAAGGATGATTTTTGAAATTATGCACCATACGAACCGCCCGCTCCAAAAAGAGGCCGGACCATGCGGGATCATGAGTCAATTGGCCCATGACTCCATGGGTTTCCAGATTGGCTTCACATACTACCAAAATCCCCAACTCGTCACATAGATCGTACCAGGTATCACAATCCGGGTAGTGACTGGTTCGGACGGCATTCATATTAAGCCGCTTCATTTCTATAATCTCTTTGCGCATCCATTCCTTTGAAACATGGCGGCCTGTGGCATAATGGTGCTGATGGCGATTGACTCCCTGGACAACCAAACGGTGGCCGTTTAAATATAATATGCCGTTTTTGATCTGTACACGCTTAAAGCCAATGCGGCAGGCTTCTACATCGATTTCTTGACCTTTTTTGTCAAGCAAAATAATAACCGCTGTATACAATGCCGGATTTTCCGGAGACCACAGAGATATATCGGGGACTTCAAATGTTACCCTGGCGGTGTTGGCGGTCGGCTTAGCAATTTGTGTATATTCTGCCTTGCTTTGTACTGAGCCTATGGCACTGGCTATACACTGCTGTCCATCGTATAAGACAAGTTTGACCGTGTAGTCGGCAAAACCGGGTACCCGGGAAAGCTGCACATCCGCTGTTACCACCCCTGTAGTGGTTTTAAGATGTCGTCCAATACGAGTATCGGGTTCCGCTTTAATCCTATAATCCTGTATCCGAACCGCGGGCTTTGCAATTAACCATACATCCCCGCAAATACCGGAGATATGCCAATAATCTTGATCCTCCAAGTAAACGCTTTTGCTCCAGCGCATCACTTTTACGGACAAAGTGTTTTTTCCCGGTTTGATCCACGCAGTGATATTAAACTCTCCGGGCAGCTTGCTGTCCTCAGAATATCCTACAAAATGGCCGTTAATCCATAATTGATAAACACACTCTACCGCATCAAAGCGCAGAAAAACTTCCCGTCCCTCAAAATCTGCAGGCAGCTCAAAGGAGCGAAAATAACAACCCGTAGGGTTATCTTCTGGCACAAAGGGCGGATTAGGGATATTGTCCCCACTTTCGCCTTCTCCGCCGGGGGCAATCAAATGCCGTCCATTCCCCTTTAAATGCCAAGGGTAATAGACATTTGTATAGACCGGCTCTCCATGCCCTTGCAACTCCCAATTGCCGGGAACCGGGATATCCACAAAATCAACCCCGTCAAAGTCAGGCCGGATAAAGTCTTCTGTAGCCGCATCCGGATTTGGAAACAGCTTAAATTTGTATGTGCCGTTTAAAGAACGCACAAATTTAGACTTAGAGTCATTACAAGCTCCTTCGCAGGCAAGGGCTTGAGCGATGTTTTCATAAGCACGCCAGCGCGTATGAGCGGGTACCCGGTTAATGGCAGTAATATCCAGACTGTTCAATGTATCTTGCAGGTTAGTCATTACTATACCTCCTTGATTTTTACAGCTCCATTGGTGGTGTTTAGCTTCACGTTGATGCGCTTGTCTGCACTTTCGTATCGTTGATTACTGCCATTGATGTGTTTGCGAGATACCTCTCCAAAGATAGTATCCTGCATGTCGCATACGATCTGACCATTGGTAGTAGAGGCTTCCAGCTTCACGCCTATTTCTCGTGGCAAATCAAGAGAAATACCCCCATTTGTCGTTTTCCCCTCTATGACATGCACTTCGGACCAAGCGTCGGCATAATTTGCCAGACCAAACTTTAAAGCTCCGTTTGTTGTTTTTGCTAAAACATTGGTGATGTCCGCATTTTCCAGCTCTATTTTACCGTTGATAGTGTGTAACTTTGCAGAATGTGCACTTACATCTTCCAGATCTATTTTGCCGTTTGTGGTTTCCAAAGTAATGGTTTCGACTTTTACCTTTTCCAATTTAACAGCTGCGTTATTGGTATAACCTTCAAGATTGGAACATCTAATACTCTCCACTTGTACACGCCCATTGCTGCTTTTAGCGTAAATCCGGTCTATCATAACCATAGGTACCTGACAGGAAATCTTTAGCGCTTTTACGGCATCTTGGTTGTAACGAAGCTCGTAAACTCCATTGTCTTCTTGCAAAGTAATTTGCGGATCAGCATCTCTTTTAGGGATATAGTGACAATGTATCTTAATACAATCGCCAGAGTAGCCTTCTATAGACACACTGTCATTTTTACCGGTCATCCGCAAGGCAGAAATCCCGTTTCCTACCGGATTAGAAAAAATATCTATTGTGATTTTGGGCCCGCCGGGATTTAACAGGTTGCCTTTGATCCATTCAAACAATCCACCGTCTAATCCTTTATCGTTGGATTGCTGCATTTGCGATCCAGATGGTATTGGCGGTATTGATGGTACCGACGGTATCGGCGATACGGATTTCTTTTCCGGAATCTGCTGCATGAGATGAGCCGCTTCATCCGCGGTGATTTTCCCTGCTTCAAGCATTTCCAATATCTTCATTCTTTCTTCTTTCATAGCGCCCTCCCTAACTTAAGCTTCTCACAGCCCCACTGAGCGACTTCCCGTATACGCGGGTCATCGTCGTTACTATATTTTTTGATAAAATGATGATACTTCTCATCTCCGGCATTAATCATTATCCGTAGTGCATTACATTTCCACAGCCACAAACCCGCTTCTCCTATATACCAAAACCTTGGATTGACGATATTTATGTAAGTCTCCTCGTCCATCTCCAGTATATTTTCCGGCTGCATAAACCCCTCAAACTGGGCCAACAGCGGAAATTCCTCTGTTTCGGTAAATTTACCGGCATTCATGGGACATACATCCTGACAGGCATCGCAGCCGTACAGCCATAAGCCCATTTGCTCGCGGGTGGCGGCATCCGGCAATACTTTTGTGTTGTTAGCCAGCTGCGGTATACATCTGCCTCGGTCCATGTTCAATCCATCGCATAAGGCATGGGTGGGACAGGCATGTACGCAAGCCATGCAGCCTGCGGCACATTCGGAAGCCAAAGTGTTTTCCGGAACAGGGTCATAATCCAACACTTTATCCACAAGCCAAGTATCTACGGAAACGTATGACCCATGTTCGTCCGTGTATGTGAAATTATTGCGGCCAAATTTGCCGACTCCTGCCTTAGCCGCA